>Ga0209208_10009099_pt1 | contig 13108 bp, 4 predicted proteins | sample S1TSphfallax_3_FD_187694 | JGI IMG/M metagenome (GOLD analysis project Ga0209208, IMG submission 187694) | Host-associated microbial communities from peat moss isolated from Minnesota, USA - S1T2_Fd - Sphagnum fallax MG (SPAdes) (version 2) | ecosystem: Host-associated > Plants > Peat moss >...
TGGACTCCTTTAGAAAGGGAACAAATAAATTCCCTGACTGCCAAGCATAAAGCCTTGGAGGTGATATAATGCTTCTTTCAACCCTTGACAAAAATCACCTCTCTGTTCTGCATCATACAATATCAGAATTATTAATTGGTTGAAACAATTAACGGGTACCCACTAGTTCAATAATGAATCATTTAAAAAACTACCAAAGGCCCAAGCTTCAAAGGATTTTTGTAAATAATAGAATTGATGTAATCAACACACACCTAACCTTTCAAATCCCAAATCATGACCTTAAAATGTAAATAAATTCATAAATATCTCATATGGAATGTATTGTCCAAGATATTCACATTTAAATACTAAGGTAACAACCATTGGTTTGGAGTGCTTAAAAGCATTTGTCATAGCTTGCTTAACATTGGACGACCCACAAGTATTGTAAAATAAAGATAAGATATTTCTAGATTACATATTTATGAGACTATGATTTTTTTTAATTTTGTAAGTGAAATATGGATGTCATCTTGTTTAAACGATATAAGTCTTATGCATGAAGGCATAATGTTCTATGTAAAAATGCAATGTTAAAAAATTAAGTTTGTGAAATATAAGGAATGGTATGCTTAAATTTTTGTTTTATTAGATTGTGCAAAGGTTATAAGATTTCTATGGGCATATCAATCAATGAAAGAATGGCATGTAAGAATTGCAAAATGTAGTGCCATGTGTGCAAAAGGTGATCCCAAATTGCATGAAATCATACAAGTTGGTCCTTCAAGGTTATTGATTAAATGAATTATAAATGTGGCATCATATAAAGGAATTATTAATGCAAGAAATTTGATCTTTCATTGTAAATTAATCTAACAATAGTGACCAGTATCACATGGTAGGTATACAAAAAATGTGCATTTGAAATTACAAATGTACACTTATTTCCTTCTTGTGCGAGATTAGAAATGTGCAACTACCAACACTTCAAATTAAGCCCATGGCACCAAAATGCACAAGAAGAAAATGATCTTTTCAAAATGAATAATAACCTATCATGCTTAGAAAAAAATGTAGATCAAATGTGGACTAGATAATGTAAGAGGTACTTATGGACGTCCTTATCAATTCATGTTGATTGATGCATGTAACTATTGGCAATTGGGACTCTAGAAAACAATATCACAACAATATGACACGTGCTTGCAACACACACATTTGTCACTCTTGCCAATGCTATAAACAAGCATGAAGCTAAAGTAAATACAATTACATGAAGGGTAGAAATTCATCATCACAACGTATTTTGGATGTGCACACACAATATTAAAGTTTTTCAACAAATTTGACAACCAATGAAGGGAGGAGGATTAGTGCAAAATCCCATTGAATGCACAATAGTATGTGTCAAACAACTTCCACTTTGTAATAATAGTCATTAGTTGTAATTGGGTGTTAATGCATAATTTTTTTATTTTACATTATTGGATATCCCTTTCAACAAAAATGGGATCCCTTTGTAGTGAAAGAGGTAGTAGTAGAAAGGGAGCCTTATATGAAAGGTGAGACTCCAAGCACAACATTGATGTTGATGTTTTGCACAATTCTTGCAATACAAAACACACCATTTTCAAGGAAACCAATTTCAATTAGTGTCAACATAATGCCCAATTGGATAGGCCATGTGAAAAGCATAGGATGTTTACTTTTCATTAATGGACAATTAATTCCACCCACCCAAATTTTGATGGCATCTAAGAAAAACCAAAATGTTTTATGGTGGGTTTCATTTGCATTGTGTGGCTTAACCACCTTTTGTGGCAAGGAGTTGTAATCCCATCAATTTGGCCAAACTTACATAATAAAATGGTGCATTTGTTGTAGTTGTAATAAGCTTGTAAGGACATTTAATGAACTTTACCTTTTGCATTTGATTTAACAATGTGCTGCATAATTTTGAAGCATTTAGTTTATAAGATTTTAATGGATGGAGGATGAGGTGAAATGCAAAGGAGCTTTGGTATTACATTTGACATTCTTGGAAACTTTGCAACATTAAAATTCACCATGTCTAAGTGGCATGAGATTCATTTAAAGACTCAACATGGTCATACAATGTTTTTTTAAAGCTTCAAATCTTTCCTCTCCTTCCAAATGAAAGACATGACCATGGAACGGAGAAACATGTTTTACAATCAACATTATCAAAGTAGAAGGATCCTTCTTTTAGCATGTTGCACAAATTAAAAACTTTAATTGGTTAGGTCCACCCTTGTTTGGTCATGTTTTAGGAAACACATATAAAATGTTTGTTATATGATGGCTCTATTAAGATTGTCTTTGGTGGTTTCAAAAACATTAGAAAAAATCTTGTCCATTCCAACCATATATGCTTGTGATTAATGTGTGACTAATGTCCAAAGCAACTAAATTTGCAACTACATTTGTATTAATTGTATGTGCAAATGTTCATAGTCACATATATGAATAAACTTTCACAAATCCAATTTGGATATTGTTATTTGTCTTCCTACCTAGGTCTTAAAAGGACAAGATTTAGAAGGTGACCCATACACTAGGTTGATCAAAGTGGGAAGTTTTAGACTTTGCAAAAAAACTAAGGCTAAGGAGTGTGGATTTGGATCCACACAAACACATTACCATTGCAACAATGAGTGACAATGAGCTCACCATTGTCTTTAATGAAAGGAAACAAAATAGTTAAAAAGTAAATGTTAGTGAATCCTTGATTGTTGAGGACTGCCAAGTTTTTTGCAAGTTGTATGCAAACATCTTTGTGCATCTTCCCCCAAATAAAAACTACCCAACCATTTTCATGTGTGATTGGTTGGCTCAATGTAAGTGCCTTCAAATGAACTAGGCTAGATATGCATGTTTAAATAAACTTTTGTCCAATTGAAGAAGCCCAAATAAGAGAAAGGATGTGCAACAATAATAAGGAACTCCCCTAGAAGTTTATAAAGATTTGCATCCACCCATTGTAAGTTTTGAGCTTTTGGATGCATGTTTGAAATGGTCCATGTTTGTGTGTTTGTTGGAAATGTGTGGCTTAAGTTCGTTTGAGTTTTATTGACATTTGGGAATTGACATGATATTACATTGAATGAATACACTTTTCCACTTGTCAAAAATAGATGAGATGGTGTTTTTTGGGATAAAAAAATAATTGTTGGAATTTTTTTCAATGTGCCTTTTGAAATATAATTTTGGTAATTATTTTGATTTATTTACATATTCAACACACATGCATGCATGTTGATTATGCTCTTGTCAACGTCGCATAAAATGGACATTTCATTGTTTAAAGTCTTCACTTGAGGTGTCTCGACTACTTTGAGTTGACTCATGATGGATGAAACTTGTATCTTCTTGTTTGAAATGCAAGGTTTCCAAATTCTTCACTAAAGGTGCCCAACAATTTAATTTGAATGAACTAAATTATAACACAAGAAATTAAACTTGTTTTTTCATATTTGAAATAAAATTCCATAGAAATTTTTCACATAATAATATTTGTTTAGGGCTTTAAGGTTCGTTGAATAAATTGTTGTGTGTGCTAATGCAAATATATCTTGTAAGAACATTTAACATAATTTGAATGTGTAGATTCAATTCAAAAAACTTTTGATGACATTTGTGATCAATTTTGATTATAACCTTAGTTTGTATGTAGTCTTTTAAAGATTGCCTCCATCATTCAATTTACACTTCAACTTTCTGCTATGTTTGAATTCATCTAACTCAACATGATATGTATAAACTAATTTTGGTGTCAGCGTGGATTTAATGTGGGAGATTTATATGAACAATTTGTTATTGTTTTCAATCATTACAAAGTTTTCCAATTGTATTAAATGAATGCATCTTATACTCAAAAAATTCTAATAGAGGTTCTTGTGTAATGAATGATGGGTAGATGCAAGCTATGGTGGTTCATTTTTGTGATGAAACAATGTTTTTACCTTAGGTACCCTTTATTCAAATGCATATGGTGATTCATAAATCTTTAAACTACTAATTAGGACTTGGATATAAACTAACAATTTCATTATGAAGATAACCGTGTGATTATTTATTGATTAAAAAATTAATTTATTAGTAATAATGGACTTTGAAATTAAAAAAATGGATTGGTTGTTTGACTAGAACATCACAAAATGGAAAATTTTATATTGATTCACATTCCAAATTTGTTATTGGGACTCAATATATAATGTAATACAAAATGATAAATTCATATGAAGAATCTTTTTTAAAAAAATGTTAATTGTTTAATAGTTAGGGACTTTTGAATGGTTAAAATTTGATTATATTTTCATAAGTCCATATGAGTTGCAATTTTTGTTTATTTTTCAATTCCTTTGTCCCAGAAACATATGTTTTTGAAAGCTTTACATGGGTCGTTGTTCATATGGACTTTGTGAATTTTCTTTTCAGGATTTCCAAATTTAAAAATGACATCAGCTACATTAAATACAAGTTTTCACATAGATTTGGGAAGGTTTGTAGGTGATTGACAATGTATTATTCAAAAAATTAAAATAATATTTTTTTCTAAAGTAAAAACCATGTCCAATTGAATCATTAAAAAAAATCTTTTATGGACTTATAAAGAATGTAATTGTTGTCGATATTGAGCCACTTACCATGCATCCACCCTAATGTCATCTTTGGAAGTGGTTTTCTAAAACCCTTGTCTTGTATGCCTATGCAACAACTTGAGGTTATTTTTATCAAGTGTTTGAATACAAACTTCATGAAGGAATTGTTGGTTATTTTTGCATCATGTTGACAAAATAATTTTAATTTGGATATATGTCTAAGTTTTCATAAAATCATGAAGAATTGTCCCTTTTGTTCAAACCTCCACATGAGTTTTAGTTTTGGTTATAATCTTGTTGACGTAAATTGTAAACACAATTGACATATATGTAAATGCAAAATGTTGATTATTAGAATAATAATAAATCGTGTGGGAGTGCAAATAATTTGTTGTGGAATTTGTGTTCAAATCTGACGCATGGTTGAGAACCCCTAAAAAATTGATTACAATTTCACATTTCTAACTTCGAATTTTGAACACTAGGAAACTTAAACACTTGTGGTCTTGAAATTTCCTTGCATTTGTCACTATTCCATTTATTTTTTTAAAAATTCCATTGACAATGTGTCCATGGAATATTATTTTAGAAGTAAAATGATTAGAGTTCCAAATTGTGCTCAAGTATTTTTTGGTGAGAAAAAACCACCAAATTTGTATTTTTATGTGAAAAATTAGATGAACTTGAATGCACATGTGCATGAAAATCAAAATATGTAACACAAACTCCCAATTTGTTGGATCCTGATAATAGGAAGCTAGTTCAATATAATGTGTATGTCATTTTTTGTCCATGTATTAAACATTTTTCTTAAACCTATGTAGTTTGACTTGTCACAAGTGATGTTCCAATTGGGTCTTAGCATGGTTGGGTGGACCAAAATTTGGCAAAAAAAATCTTGGCCCAAGGTCCATTTTGCAAGTTTTATAGTGTGCACAATGTTAACATGTGATGATGAAAAAATGATATCTATCCATTTTTAACAATTTTTTTCCATATGTGATTTGTGCATTGTAGAAATTAGTGATTTATATAAGTCTTAAAAAATTAAACTCAAAACACCTTTGCTTTTAAATGCTATGGACTTTTAAAAATAAGATGTGTGTTTTTAGCAAATAGAAGTCTATAATGTAATACCTCCAATTCATATGATGCAAATTTTTTTTTATTAATGCATTTCCACCTTGAAACCAATTCTTGAAACAATTTTTAAATCCATCATTGAATCAAATTAAAGTCCATTAGCCTAATTGCAGTTGGCATTACACCCTAATTTTTTAATTTCAAAATTCCATAGCTCTTGGGATTTTATGTTTTTTGCTTAAAAAAAAATTGCACCATGTAAATATTAAAGTCTATTATTTGAAAATGAGTCCCTATTAACCAAACCCAACATATATAATAAGATATAACACTTGCAATCAAACCCATTGCAAAAAAAGTACCCTTGTGATGCCAAAATTGGTCCACCTTACCATGCCAACACCCAATCGGTACATGTGATGTTATTTCTTGTGTGTTGTTCTAAAGATTTTTTCAATGGTGTAATTTAAATTTTTTTTGCAATTGTTGAATGCTTGAAATTGGAATTTTTTGCATGTTTTCCTACATTTTGGAATGTTAACTTCTGATGGTTACTTGCTCTTATTTGTGTTTACATGATAGGCAATGTTGTTTTCTAGATGTTGATTACTTTTTTATTTTATTTGTGGTGGGTGGTTAATATTTGTGTATTTAGTTGCTTAATTAGTGGCTACTACAAACGATTGCTTGTTAAATACAATCTTATTAGTTTTAGTTTATTGACTATTTGTTGAACATGCTAGCATACTTGTTTTAATTAATGACTAATTGTGAAACAATAGATTTTTGTTTGGTGTGTATGTGGTGGCGATTGGTAACTACTTGTTGGACACAATCTTATTGGTTTCAACTAATGGTTACTTATTGCACCCTAACTTACTTCAATAGGCAATGGGTACTTGTTACATACCATAACAAGTATATTTATTCAACAAGTACTTGTTGAACCCTAATGTACTGGTTTTAATTAACAACAACTTGTACATTACTTGCTAAACCTACTTGTTATGTAGGTTACATGCATAGTACTTAACATGTCATTAAATGATTGTTTGTAGGTGGGCATTTGTGATTATGACTTTCATTACTAGCAAAAAAACATATTTGCGACTTCAATTTGTAAATAAAATCCAATTATAAACAACCCACACAACTAATTTTCCCAATAGTTGCATAAGTCTAGTTGCATGCAACATGCAGTCACAAATATGATTGAAACATGACATCATCACAATGCACATGGATGAGGCATATGGTCAATCATATACTTTGACTGTGTAATTTTTTGCTACTAATTATCATAATGTGCAACTTCCCTAATAACTAATTACACATTGCCACATGTCATAATTTGTGCATTTACATTTTTATTTTATTTTTTCATTATGATTTTTCATTTTAGATGGTTTAATATTGTGACATGTGCCACAATCAAAAGTTGTAATGTGGCATATGAATTGAATTTTGGATATATATATAGCTAGGTAGATCAATATATAGGTCTAGGTAGGTAGAACATACCTACCTACCTACATTACTTAAGTAGAAAAATAAGACCTATTTATTTACATAGGTAGGTAAATATGTATTGAGGGAAAAAATGTAGGTTAGTTAAAGAGTAGCCATGTAAATATTTTTATTTTATTTTATGTTTTCTTTTAAAGGTTAAATTTTTCTATGCCCATGAACCCAAATTAACACATGCATTTGAATATGAAAACATAAGAAATTTTTATATATATTGTAAGATAAGATTCAAAGACAAAACATATGGGTTAAATCTTTTAGATGCAAATTAAGTTACAACGAAATTTTGTTTTTCCCAAATCCTTTGTGTTTTAAAAAAAAAATTAAATTAAAAAATGATTAATTATCCCATAATTCTATGTGAATTAATTATTTGAATAACTATCTAGAATAATGATTTAAATGATTTCTTTGAATTATTTATTTTAATTAACATGATTGATTATATGAATTCAAATAAAATTTATGTAATTAATCATATAGATTCTCAAATTTAATTTTCTAAATTTTCTAAATTTAATAATTAATTAATTAATTGAATTAGATTGATTAAATCCAATGAAAAGTTAATTATTCAATCAAATTGATCAATTCATAGTGATTGGGTAAATTAAGTATTAATTAATAAGTTGATGAAACATAATAATTATTAAATATTAAAAAAAGAAATTAGCTAACTTTTTTTTATTAACTAATCAATTAGTTAATGCTAGTAATTCATCAATAATTATTAATTGTTGTATCAAGTTATGATTTAATGTTTTTATTTAATTTCAAGATTTGAAGTAACTTTGATTAAGTAATCCATGATCATATATTGATTAATATTACTAAAATTTAATGAATAACATTAATCATTCCATAGTTTACACTAATTAATCATTTAGTTGATAGTAATTATTCATCAATAATTAATACTTGTTTCATATGATGATTATATCATATCATATGACCTTACCACTATTATTCAATCATACTTTTAAATACATGGTACATACAAACCATATAAGATCAAAACGAATTTTGAAAATTTTAATATGCCCATTATATGAGGAAATATATGTTGAATATACCTTGAATAAAAATTAAATATTTTAACATACCATGAATACAAGTTAAATATGTTTAATATACCTTGAAGATGAATTAAATATATTTAACTATGTTAATTATGCTTAAGATAAGTTTAGTAAACATTGAATACAAGCTAAATACATTTTAATGTAGTTCACTATATTTTACTTTACATTAAATGTACAGAAGTAACCAAATTGTAATTAATTTTGTGACTAAATGAACATAGGGGCCTATTCTTAAATAAAAGATCCAAGAAGTTAATTGATATGGGAAAATGGGCAATTTAATAATTGCACCATAGTCACAAAAATAGTAGCAAATTTAAAAGTATCGTGAGTAGTTGTAAAAATGATAAAACATAGTTGCAAATGACAAATAATTGCATATTTTAGTTGTAAATGGGAATACAAGATTTCTAGTAATGTTTGAGTTATGAATGTTCAACATACATTTGTGATGTCATTATTTTCACATAAATCTGTCTATAGGCTTTAATCTAGTATTTTGTTAATAAAGTTGTTATGCAATGTATGCAATTGATTTTGTTGTAGGGACCCCAAATGAGTTTCCCTCATTGAAATTTAATAACATGGAAGGAGTCAATAGCAATCATTCATAAAATGTTTACGAGTTCAGTATAATTTTAGATGCAAATTAAATTACAACTAAAAATAAAATTTCCCAAATGCTTTGTGTTTTTTTATAAATTAAAAAAAAAGTTTAAGGAGTCAATAATAAGCATTCATAAAATGTTTATGTTTGACAAATAGATCTCAACCAAAGAATTTTGCAAAACAACCTCTTGCTATTGGAAACTTATGTTCCAAGGAAATATTACATTTCTCAAACTCTAATGAATTGATTAAATTGTAATATGTGTTGTAATTGTAGATCTATTTGTGGTTAAATGAATGGACCTAGCTAGCTGAACCACATAAGATGTGCTCCTAGTTCCAATCAACCCATGATTCAACACCTTTTTCAAATTCTTTAGTGATAGCTAGATTTTAATATTTTCACATAGTACCTTTGCTTTAGTGTTGTCAAATCTTCTCCATTCAAGTTATAACACTTATTGGATTAAAATATTTATTAAATATGAAACAACAAACCTTTTCCCCCATCTAGGATTCATTAGGCTCATCATTAAAAAATTAATCTTCTTCATTATTTTTATTATTATTTGTTGTTGTATACACTTCACTAGGTGTGATAGTTTATCATTCATTGCCCTAGGGTTTAAAGGTCATATTCTTGTAACTTGAAATCCAAATTTGATATTTTCTTTGGACAATGCTTTGTCCAAGGTTGTGTCTACCTAAACTACCAACATGATATTGTTTAGTTTTGAATATTTATTTTGAATCTTTACATTTTTTTTCGTTTTTAGATGTTATTTTGAAAGATTTGAAACAAAACACATTTAAAGGCTATAGAGTGTGTGAAGTATGGCTTGGGAGTGTGACCATATTTAATCCAAATGCATGTGCTTGTTTTATTATTTAAAAAGTCACATGAGATCCATGCCCATCTAGGATTAAAAGATGTCAATTTGTTTTAAAAAATCACTTATTATATAGTTTTTGGAGAGCCTAGGAATTTTTTGAATAGAAAAGCTATCATCCAAGTTTTTTTTGCATCACTATAGAAGTCCTTACCTTGTACTTTTTGATGTTTTAATCTTGTAATTATTCAATTTTGAAGATATAAAATATGGATAATACTTCATTTATTACATCAATAATACATAGTTGAAATTAAAATTTAGTCATTCCTTATATATGGGGATGGCAAGGCAATTTTTTTGTCAACCTTGCTTAGCCAAAACATAAGCTCCAAATTGTTTGCTTGCTTGATTTTCTATATTATCTAAATTTGTGTTTGTGTTCATGGTACATAATGTTTTCAAGTTTTGATAGGAGCTATAGAATTGGATGGTTAGACCTTGAGCTCTAGAGATTTGTAGGCTTTCTATAAGACATGCATAGTTTTAGATGTTTTCGCTTGAACCAATACCACCGTGAAGCCCTAGGTAGACCATCTTGAGATTGTGTGAGTTGGCTTGTTAAAATTTATGAGATCAACTTTCCTTGCATTATTTCTTACTTGTGTGACTACATGTTTGGCTACCCAACAATAATATACAAATTTAAAATGCTTCTCCTTATGAAGATTGCTTATTTCCTCAATTTTGCATTCATCATTCTTTGCCTCTATTTTCACATTTACATTGGTGTCAAGTCTACAATTGCTTTCACATAATGAGTTACAAAATTTGGAAATTTGTCCTAGATGACATCTTTCACCAAACACTTAATATCCCATGCATTGGGATATTTTTAAATTTGCAAGGATTTGTGTGCATTGGAATGTGACAATTGTAACCCTAATGCTAGAATCCTTTTTTTAATGTCTAAACACCTTATCTGAATGAATAATACATCCTACACCTATGAGCAAACACATTTATAACATTTCTTGTTGCAATTTTTTGAAACGCTAAAGACCATTTTTTGTCGCCAAACATTTGATCAATGGTCATGATTTAACAAGTGGAAGGTGTTTGGCCGATTGGTCATGAAATCTTTTGTGAACTAATCAAGCATTCATTGATGGGTGGGTGTTTGATGATAAGCCTAATTACCTAGAGGATTCACCATACATAAAGCAAAATATGTCCTATCCCTAGTGACTTACTAAGAAGCAGAATTGGGGGCACAATTCCTAGTGTAAAGGTGCATAGATGGGCTAGTAAAATTAGGCACAGATTGGTGATTATGTAAAGTTGGGTAGGAAATGGTGACCAATTCCATATTTTGTGACAACTTGAAAACCCACTAAATCGACAGACAAGGACCTCTACAATCTAGAGGATGCATCTTAGGAGGCAAAATTCCCCTCCTAGTGTGGGGTCAATAGGGCTGCTGAGTAGCCGAGCCTAGTGACAAACTAGAAGGTAGAATGCACCCCTAGGTCCCTTACCCTAGAGAAAAGCTTTTAGGTGGATCCTTAAGTAGCATAAGGTAAGTCATAAACAAGAGCAGATTGGTAGGAAATGAGCAAATCAATCCTGAGTGACCATTAGGGTTTTTCTAGGCTCCGAGTTTTATTGGGTTTACCTCCCCTTTCTTTTGTTGATATGCTTCTTGCAACTGGTTGAGCTTTTGATATGTAGTCGTTCCATTTCCTCCTTGTGGCCCACCTCTTTTGGGCTGTTTGCTTGCCTGGACTTTGGTCCTTGCCCCTTGTTTCTTTTCCTCTCCCTTGCTTGGGTGCTTTCTTTCAACAAGGTGTGTTATACGCATTGGCCCTGCCATTAATTTAATATCAACAATTGATATTTATGATAAATTGGTCATAGCTAGGGGAATAATTTAAAAAATAAGTCTATTTTAATGTACATCATGTTGTTGTAAAAGAAAAAAAACTAAAAGATTTCTGTTTTCACTTTTTTACATCACATTAGCTATGAGGAACCCAAAAGGGATCTCACATTAAATGATGACATGTTCTAGGAACCTATTTAAACATTTAAGAATTTGTTACCAAATAAAAAACCAATAAGAAAATGTCACAAAATGATTTTTAATTTTTTGTAGATCTAATGACTTTTTTCAAAAAACAATTGTGATCAAATATTCTCTTTTCATATATTTTTTCACATTTGTGCAAAATTTCAAACCAAAAAAAAAAGACTCATCATGACATGTGTATTTGAATGATTTCAATCTCATTGTCACATTTTGAAAAAAAATATGAATTTTTATGTACAATGAGTGTTGAAACCATTTTTGAAGAAAGTATTATCATATTTAGTTTTGTGGTTATGGATTGGTGACAAAGTCAGTTGAGAGCTGGGCGCACAATTGCGAAGGTGGCAAAGAAAACAAAATGTCAAAAGATGAATGTGAATATTTTTACAACCAAATTAGGATGAATTGCCTCACCTAGTTGATAAGGGGCAAAATCCCTTGAAGCTACTATACTCTATAATGATTCTCAACACGATATCCATGCCTTGTAAGGGAGGGCCAATAAAGTTTGGGAGGGTTTCAGCTTGCGCACTCTCTTTTTGTAAAGTTTGGCAAAGGTTTTCCCCATGTGCACCGTCCCTATGATTGGTAATAGATTGAAATATACAATTATTTCATAAAATGGGTCCCCGATCGCCCCAATTTCAGTATTTTAAAGATATTGACAATCTAGTACAATTATGCAAGGTTTCTCTTGCATTTTGAATTTATTGTGGTAACTGGGTGGTGTGGATTTCTCCACATATATGTAGATTCAATTGTTGGAAAACCCAGCAACCTGAGTTTGATTTTTAAAAAATTAACAAAAATTATTTATTAAATTAAAAAAGTTATTATAAAACAAATTTAGAAGAAAAAAAAAAAAAAAACCTCAACCTATTGTGAATTATTTAATGCCCAAAGTGGCATGTACAATATGTAGTGATTGATGCTTTGCTATCCTTGTGTTTGTTGGCTCTTGCCCAAAAGACAAGAAAAGAAAAAGAAAAAGATAGGTAATGAACCCTATCAGCTCGGATTGGATTTGGCAACAAACTGTCGAATAATTAATTAAATAAAATTTAAATCTTAACTTTGGCACTTGGTTTTTTCATTCTGAAATTTTTGGCAGGTAATGGCTATAATTAATAACAAAGTCCTGCCTTTAAATCTTGTGGGGCATTAAGTTCTGGTGTTCAAACCTGACAGTTGAAATTTGCAAAGCTTTAGTTTTATAAAAAGTTCGGCACAAGTAACCAATAAAATTTCTAAAATCTGGCAAAAAAAAAATAAATTTAATTTATG
>Ga0209208_10009100_pt1 | contig 13107 bp, 9 predicted proteins | sample S1TSphfallax_3_FD_187694 | JGI IMG/M metagenome (GOLD analysis project Ga0209208, IMG submission 187694) | Host-associated microbial communities from peat moss isolated from Minnesota, USA - S1T2_Fd - Sphagnum fallax MG (SPAdes) (version 2) | ecosystem: Host-associated > Plants > Peat moss >...
TACGTCATTTGCATGCACCAATACATGGACTAGCGTTAGGTCGTTCCTTGCGTCCTTGCATGCGCCAGGTACATGGACTAGGGTTAGGTCCTTCCTTGCGTCCTTACATGCGCCAGGTACTTGCACTAGGGTTAGGTCCTTACGTCCTTTTGCATGTGCCAGGTACATGTACTAGGGTTAGGTCCTTAAGTCCTTTGGCATGTGCCAGATGCATGTACTAGGGTTAGGTCCTTAAGTTCTTTTGAATGTGCCAGATACATGTACTAGGGTTAGGTCCTTAAGTCCTTTTGCATGTCCCAGATGCATGTACTAGGGTTAGGTCCTTACGTCCTTTTGCATGGGAGCAGACAGATCCATGTTGCAATTGCTGCCAGCTTCTTCCTCTTCTGTCAACTTCCCAACTTTGCAAGTTCTCGATTCTGGCCAACCTCCTCACATTGAAGAAATCTTCTTTGTTCTTTGATCTGCTTCGATTATTTATTTTCTATTTTTTCCTTTTTTTTTGCTTTGGTATGTTGAAAGATCTTAATTCCCATTTGCAATATTGCAAGCATGAAATTCTCGGTAGGGTTGGCGTGAGCTTGCATGCGTGCAACGAAGAAGAAGGCGAATCTATGCATGAACTGTGTTGTTTTTATTATTATTAATGTATGTTTCTGATGCCTGTTTCTGTGCTGGAGATTTGATTGCCGTGACGGCGTGGATGCTACTGTTTTTGTTGTTGTTGCAACATGCTTTTTCAAGGGCATCATGGTGGCTGCTGTTGCAGTAGGTCTCTTCTGCAGCATCATCATCATTGTTGTTGTCCCTTGCGACAGCAGCAGCTGCTGGTTCTAGCTTGGTGTTTATTGTCATGCTGTGTCTTGATCAAGCAGCTGCATACTTTCAACGCTGCTCGTCATCAACATATGGTGCATGCCGCCGCCGCCGCTGCTGAGAAGAATGCATCCTCCTCCACCGTGCCTGCGACATTGGCCATCGGCGGACTTCTGGCTTTCAATTCCACCATCGGCAGAGCTGCCAAGGCCGCTTTGGAGCTCGGCGTGGCGGATGTGAACGCCGATGCTACCTTGCTGCCTCACACCAAGCTTGTGTTGCACCTGGGTAATACCAACTGCAGTGCATTTCAAGGAGCTGCTGCCGGTGTGTTCTCTGTCTCTACCCCTTTCTCTGATCTGTGATCTCTCATGGTTTCTGTGCTGATGATGATTATGATGATGGTGATGTTCATCTCGTTTTGCTCTCTTAAATGCCAAGAGCCAGTGCAATCTTTCTTTTCTTTCTGGATGTAATCACAGGCAGAGAAGTCATTGGATACAAAGAAAGTCTGCTGATCAGTCAGACCTTACTGACAATACATATCAATAAGGAGCCAGGCACCGTGACCTTGTGTCCTAGAGAGATTTCTCTTGACAGAAAGTGTCTGGTACTTAGTGGGATAAACAAATTTCAGGTTCCAAGCTCATTTCTGCCGCCGGTATGCAGCTCCAGTGCTTCTTCTTGGCTACACAGGTTGTAGGCAGAGTTTAGTTCCTTTGATTACTCAGGACCCTATCTAGTATCCACAAATCTACTGAGTGGGCTGATTAACTGACAATTAGGGTATGTCATGGTATCACAAACAAAGCATTTTGTTGATTGTGTGCATCATCAGGCAGTTTCATATTTGATCACCACATTGAGAAAAAACATCTCTTGGCCATGTTGAAGTTATGTATATGTGACTGACCTTTTGCAGCTGTATTATCTGGCTGGCTGGGTAACACCTACAAATTTTTTCATCTCAGGTTCTAGTTTTTTGGGAAATGGAATGCTTCAAATTCTCATACACTATGACAATGGTGTTAGATTCTTAGTTGCAGCTCAACACATTCTTCTCTGTTTTTCTCTTTGATCTTGCAACCTTACATCTGTGGCAAACAAAACAGAGTTGTATTCTGTTATGTCAATATTTCTTCAGAGCTTTCTCTTTTGCTCAGTGATGGCTTGTGCCTAGAGGATTGGGGAAGTCTAATAAGAGGTGATTCTGCACAAAGTTCACTGCTTAAGGATTCACTGTGAGTGAGTGGTCACTGGTTTCATCTTCCTCATGAGGTTCTGGTAGCTTATGGGGGGTTGAGTTTTGAAGTTCACCAGAAAAAAACCCATCAGTTTCCTTTGTCACCAGAAGAATGCTGAAGCCTACAAGGACACCAAATTTGATCAACCACATGTATTTCTGTTCAGGGGTGGAGAACTTGAGAGGGGATGGAAGATATCAAGATTCTTGAGACAAGACGAGAGAACATGAAGGGTTATAACCATGTCAGACTTGACATGCGATATTTGACCTATACTGAATGGTAGCTCCTCAAATTACTAGACAGGTGCGACTGGTTTATTCTAGTAGTCTCAATTTGTGGTTAAGTACTTTGTAAAACTGGTGAACCTCTTTCTTCAGGCATATTCATATCAGTTGACAATTCAATACAGCTAACACATTTCACAATTCAGTCAGGAACCATGCTAGAAAAATTTCCACAAAAAAGTAGACAAATTTCTTGCCATCAAGCAGATTTCTTGTCAAGGGGGAGTTGAACAGTAGAATTGTGAACTTCTGAGGCTTTGTCCTTAGATGTTAGGTTTGAGGTTTAGGCCATGGCCATGTACCTGCTGAACTAATAAGTGGTATCTACAATTGTTTGGGTTCACGAGCTGTGGGTGGGTCATGGTGATTGGAATCTGCTTATTGTGACAAGGCAATGACTATGTGTATGGATGTGTGAAGATGAGACAGTGGGCATACTGGGCCCCCAAACATGTGTTTGAGGTTGAAGCCTGAGGTTGGTAATGATCATAGAAGGGTTGTGACACTATTACTTATGGTGATGAAAATGTGTTGTTTCTGATGATGCAGCCATGAATTTGCTGAAGGAAGAGGTGGTTGCCATAGTTGGGCCACAGACATCAGTTGTGTCACATTTTGTATCACACATGGGAACTGCTACACATGTCCCACTTATCTCATTCTCTGCCACAGACCCTTCATTGTCTGAAGAACAGTATCCATATTTTGTGCGTCTCGTCCACAGTGATGATATCCAAATGTATGCAATTGCTGGTACAGTATACTGCCCTGTTTCTTGGTTATGGCCCTACCACTCCTACCTGCAATGTAACTGCCATATCTCTACACACAGTCATCCTATGAGGCAGTACATTAGCACCCTGGACATGTATGTGGACAGAAAGTTTCCAACTTGTTTATAATCTCTATCCCAAAATCAGTAAAATTGTTTACCTGAAATTTTGGGCAGCTTATTATATACCTTTCCACAAGGTCCACCATGGGGACCTGTGAATGAAGTCAGTGGGGAGTCATGGCAGCTAGTCACTACTGTTCATGATGAAGGTGATGGTCCAATACTTTGTGAGTGAGACTCATAAGGTCATGGCCACACTTATTCTTGTTGTTTAGTTTTGGTTTTGCTGAACTAGTGGAATGTTTACCTTCAAATCATTATTTGTGGAGCTTTCTCTGCTATCTCATAGATATGCTTGCCCCATGGGCCTAGGAAATTCAAACTGTACAACTAGGTTTTTTCTCTGATAATAGATTGGTCTTATGGTGTGTACCTTCAGCTGAACTTATCAGACAAACTAAAGACAGTTGTGGTTGTGGAATCTGTGTCTGAAACTATAACAGTATTGTAATGTAGGATGGAAAGGATGATTCCATGCCTCATTTTAGATACTGATAGACAAGTTTAGTTCCCTGTGCTGCTTGGCCCTTCAATTTGGTTATCATTACCTTGTGATTTTTTGGTAGGCTCATATAATGTGAACTGGGCCATGCAGGCATCATTGCATATTATGGATGGCGAGAAGTGGTTGCATTGTACACTGATGATGATTTTGGTAACAACGGTATTGTTGCACTCAGTGATGCTTTGTTAAATGTTGGGGCCACTGTTGTGTACAAAGTGGCATTGGATCCAGGAATAAACAGAGATGGCCTGGGCAGAGAGTTGACACAGTTATCACAGATGGAATCTCGGATCTTTGTTGTCCATATGGAGCCAAATATTGGTAGAGTCCTCTTTTTGATGGCAGACTGGCTTGAGATGGTGAGCACTGATTATGTTTGGATTACCACTGAAGCTATGTCAAGTAAACTCAACAACCTACAGTCAGACCCAGAGTTTCGGCATGCAGTGCAGGGAGTGATTGGAACACGCAGCTTCATTCCAGAATCTCCAGAACTCCAAAGTTTCCAAAATCGGTGGCATGCACAAGATTTGGGAAGTGCTGAGGAAATGAACAATGTGTATGGGTGGTATGCCTATGATGCTGTGTGGTTAATTGCTCATGCAATGCAAGGTCTTCTTGCTCAAGGGGGAGATTGCCAGTTTGTATCACCCCCAATCTTTCCTAATGATGCAGGGGGCAACACTGAGCTTGCTAATCTTAAGGTGTTTCAAGAGGGCCGGTCATTCTTGGACAACATCCTTGGGTTAAATTTCACAGGCATCACTGGCAGTGTGAAGGTTGGCCAGAGAGGAGATTATGTTGGCTCAAATTTTGAGATTGTGAATATGGTGGGAAAGGGATTGCGGGTTGTTGGCTATTGGTCAAATCAGACTGGTTGTTCATCTTCTCCACCGAGTGTGCAACACAATTCTACCTTATTGGCATCTAGCCTAGCTTTTGCACACTCAAAAGCATTGGTAAGCCTTTCTGACACTTTTTCATCATAGATGGTGGTTTATAGTGGTGTTTGCACTGTAGAATCCCTAACTACAAGAATATGGTACCTCCCTGTTGAAAGAGGGCACTGTTGTAATACTGAAACTCGTACCAACTGTTGAGAAATGCCCCTGTGTGTTGCATCTTCTTAGTCAAAGTGGCATGCAAACCATGTTACAGAGATTCCCAGGCCCATTCAAAACCCATTAGGACTTCCATAGGCCTAGGATCCTGAATGGCACAACATGCAAAGCATCCTAACAAGTGTTTTATGGAGACAGATGCAAAACATTATCTGGCCTGGTGGTAGTGTTAATACACCCCGTGGATGGGTGGTACCTAAAAATGGACGGCCTCTAGATATTGGAGTTCCTAACAAGCTTGGCTACAAAGAATTTGTGAGCATGGCTGTGGATTCAAGCAACCGCACTACCTTTCATGGTTTTTGCATTGATGTCTTTGAGAAAGCACTTGCTTACCTCCCTTACTCTGTCACTTTCAACTTCCATAGATTTGGCAATGGAAGCTCTACGCCAAGCTATGATGCTCTTGTTGCCAAAGTTGTAAATAAGGTATGCTTTCACTGCAACATTTATCCATGGAGGGTGATGCAGGTAGGCTTAGTAATACATAATGGAAGACAGATTGGAATTTTTTTCCATTTCCAGCTCAGATAATCAAAGAACAGAAAAGTTGATAAAAGTATTGCTAAGTAAGGTGTAGCTCCAATGAGAGATTTTATTTGCTAAGGTCTAAGTGATGTATGAAAATGGGAGGAGAGAAAGAAAGCCTCATCTGTGAAAGCCTCATTTGACAGATGAAGGAGCCAGCCAACAGAGAACATCTGCATGGTAGAGAGATATTTTAAAGCATTAAAGACCCACCATTCAATTTGAGTTTCTGGAAATATAAGGAATTGTGGTTGATGACAAATCTGAATGGCTATTGTGGTTAGATGGTTGGATTAAGACCTTTTTCCTCACTTTGATCAATTTGTAGCACAGTATACTTCATATGGTTTGTGGAATGTGTGACAGGCATGCTATATCAGGGATGGGTTATATGGTCTTACCTTGTTGTTGACAGTTGTTTCTAATCATTTCAGGCTACTTCATTTATATTGGATATATAGTTGGCATGGGCAGGATTTTGATGCTGTTGTGGGAGATGTGACCATAACAACAAAGCGATCACTTACTGTTGACTTCACACAACCCTATGTAACCTCGGGCCTGGTTGTTGTGGTCCCTGTCAAGCCTGGTGGCCCTGGTCATGCCTGGGCCTTCATGCGGCCTTTCACCCCCCTCATGTGGTGCACCACAGGTGTCTTCTTCTTCTTCACGGGTCTTGTCATGTGGCTACTCGAGCATAAGAAGAACCGCGACTTTCGTGGTCGACCTAAAAAGCAAGTTGTCACCACTCTTTGGTTTGTACCCCTAAACCCTGAACCTGTAACTCGAATGAACTTCTGACAGTTAACAAAGGAAAATTGAAAAAATCCAGATTATAGCAGGCCCAGTTTGCTTTGATGACCAATTGCAATGAATTATCTGTCATCTTTTTTCAAGTTCTGAAGAATTGGTTATAGTTTTGGTTCCTTGGTGGAAGTCTGTGTTTCTTGAAGGATACTTGGATCAAGGGCTTCCATGTTCTGATGGATAAGGCCTGTGTTTTTGGGGCTGCTGTAGGTTCATTTTCTCGACTCTCTTCTTTTCTCAAAGTAAGAGTACTTTACTCCATTCCGCTTCTCTTACTTCTCTTAAAATAGGCCAAGCTTCAGGCCAAACATTGGGATGTAAGAGGGAGGACCTGCATATGTTCATGACTTTTCTGCTAAACTGGGACAGTGTTCTCCAAATGGAACATCTAGAAGCCTTGTCTTGCTACTTGGCTGTTCCTTGGCAGGAATGAGTTTAGGAACATGAATGTGATCTGACATGGTTGCATCTTACTCACTGAAACCTGTCATTAATGGTTATCTGTACTATGCATGGTCACTCTGCTTGCTTGTTTGTTCTCATGTTTTGAAGGATCTTATTGGCTTTTGATCCTTGAGTTGCCAATTCTTCTTCATTCAGGGAAGTTTGGCTAGCAGAATACACTTGCAGGAGCCAAAAGTTTTGGGGGGATGAGGGAATCCTTTAAATTGGAAATATGAAAGGTGCTACTTAATTGGCAGGATTTAGGGTCAACAAGTCTCATGCAAACTGCATTGAGATGAGAAAGTATCCACATGCTGGCCACCCCAATATAATCCATTGCATTCATTTACTGTCACCTTTCATATTTCACAGTTATGCAGAGAAGTTCATGCTGTTGAATCAGGGTCACAACTTCCTTGTCTCTCAAGTGGAATGAATCACTACCGGGTGAAAGGAGGGATAGATTTCTTTGGGTGGACTTCTTTCCTTCCTATCACATGCTGGGATTTTGATTAAATGGGTGAGTCAAGGGTCAGCTGGCAGTTCCACATGTCCTCATTCCAAGAGACATTGATGGTGTACCACCCTTTCAGACAAGCATTAGAGATACTTAGCTATGTACAGAAGTAAGTCCAACCAAAACTTGCAACTGTCTTCTTCCTCTTGAAGAATTTTAGGTTTTCTTGGGTGGAGTTCACACCTTAAAAGGGTCATAAACTCATGGTATAAGTTTCTTGATCTGTCCCATTTTGGAGAAGCTGAGAGAGAATTTTACCAGTTAGCTCATGGGCTAATCCATCTGGTAAAAGCAGATTGGAAAGTTTTGAAAGAGAATTGTTGGTTCTCTTTGACTACATGAAGCATTTTTGTAGAAGCAGATGCAATCGAATGAGGATTTCCATTTCAGGTGTTACATTTCAGGTTTAAGCTAATGGAGGCTTTGGGATCAAGCTGATGTATTGTTCTTTTTGACAGGAGAGAAGGTGAAGAGTACATTGGGAAGAGCAGTGCTTATAATCTGGTTGTTTGTGGTCCTCATCATCATCAGCAGCTACACTGCAAGCCTGACTTCACTTCTGACAGTACAACAGCTTCTTCCCACCATTCAGGGCATTTCAGGTTTGCTAGCCAGCAATGTGCCCATTGGTTACCAAACAGGCTCCTTTGTACGGGATTACTTGCTGCAGCTAAATGTAGCTGAGGAGAGGCTGGTACCTCTTGACACATTGGCTAGCTATGCACAGGCCTTGGTGAAGGGCCCGCTTAGAGGAGGGGTAGGGGCCATTGTGGATGAACTGCCCTATGTGCAGTTGTTCTTGTCATCAGAATGTGACTTCACAATTGCGGGTCAAGAGTTCACCAAAAGTGGTTGGGGCTTTGTATGTCACTTTCCTTTTATTCCTACCTTTTGCCCCCACATTTCTTAGCTTTATAACATTGGAGAATTCACTTTTACCAAACAAGAAAGATGACATCTTTTGCAGTGTTATTTGATAGCTTCAATATTGATCAGAAATTTGCTGTCAATACACTGATTACCTAATGAATAGCACCCCTTGGACAGGGATATCCGCCATGTTTAATATCTGTCCAATGGATTTTATTCATGAACTTTCAAGAGTACCAACTGGATTACAGTACCTAATTAATCTTAACTCAGTTTCACCCTCTATGGAAATATGTTGTTTTGCTTCGTATTACCAAAATTTGTGATCTGTGATTATGCGTTAGTTGACTGTCACTGATCAGAACTCTGCATGGTGTAAGAAATTCCCAAACCCTACAATGAATTGTGGTTGTACTCTGCAGGCCTTTCCAAAGGGCTCACAATTAGCCATCGATTTCTCGACTGCAATTTTGATGCTTGCAGAAAGTGGAGAGCTGCAACGAATTCACGACTTGTGGTTGAGTGGGGAAGGGTGCAGTAAGTCAGGAGTAGTGGTTGAGTCCAATGAGCTTGGCCTCACCTCATTTTGGGGGCTCTTCCTCATGACTGGAATGGCATCTACTTTATGTTGCATTCTGTATTGGGCACGGATGGCACTCCAGCATCGCCAGCTTTCACATCCACATTCTGAGCCTCAGGCATGTGCTCAATCTGACTCTTGAATAGTTAACCTTCACAATTGAATTTGGTCATTGATGCCCATAGTATACGGTGACTTCTTGTAAAGTTCTGTTTGTTAGTATTGGAGTGGGGTGAGCAAGTTGCATTCCTTCCCTTACAAGAAGTGTCTTTGTTACTACTATCTTTTTGACTAGCTACTCTGTGATTTTTGTCCACTGCATGTAGACACACTTTTTCAAGTTGATACTCAGTATGATCTTCCGTCCTTTTGCAGCCTTTTGCCAATCACTACTGTGATCTGGCATCTTCAAAAATGAGATTAGTCAAGCCTAGGAGAAGGGAAAATTTCAGTACATCATTAGCTTCACCTCAGCCTATGTAAGGAAAGTACAAGGACCAATGACTTGTAGGACATTTGGATCTTCTGATTGGCTGCAGGGAAACATGTCTCGAATGGACAAGGCTCTTCATTTTTTGCGATCTTTGGTGTCTTTCATTGAGGAAGAGGAAGTGGACTCTTCACGCCGCTCTAGACGAAGAGTGAGACAGGAGCGAGCAAGGAAGGAGAGGTCCCGGCGGTTAAGTTTTGTGGAGCTTGGAAGCTTGGATGCTCAGGAGAGTGAAGTTCCACAAGCTTCAAACATGATTGCAACTCCTACGCCTGAAGAAACCCATGGATTTGAGTCTTCTTTGCCTGGAGGCCCTTCCACAATTATTGAAGTTGAGAACAACTCTGGTGTATAAATCAGCCCTTGGGTTCTTGCCTCCTTGCAGTTTCTTCTACCTTCAGCTTTTAGCATCAGTTATATGTTGAGCAGGAGAAGCAAAGCTTTTCATGTTCATCTTTCATGTACCTCATTCTGACAATTGTATCTATATGTGCAGGTCTTATTAACTATGATTTGACACAGGTTATATGTCATCTCTTGGAGCTTTGAGTGCTCATTTAGAGTCTTTGGTAAGAGGATCTTTTGATGAATAGCTGTTCCTTTTATTTGGTGAATCCAAGCCAGGAACAGGTAGTGTACAAATTTGGTCCCCAATTCAGACACTGTGAAATGGCTCCTATTGCACGTACTAGGTCTTTTTAAGTGTAGCACCTGTAGTATCTGGGCTCTTCATATGTTACCTTAAATATGTTGTACCAACATGTCACCAGCTATTTGTGAAATTGGTGGGTTTGGACAATAGGTGGAAACAGTAAATAGTGACCCTGTGCCAGAGACCAAACAATATGAACAAATCCTGACATGATTGAGAATTTCCCTTTCTATTGCAAAAGGGATTGCAACCCCTTTCATGCTATTCCTCTTTTTGTGGAAGGATTGTATCATTTATATACTCACACCTTCCTTAGTAGGACAAGTTATGTGTTGTCTTCTCAGTGGGGGTTTCAATAATATGATTTCTTGATTTCTTAAGATAGTCATTAAGCTTTTGATTTATGACATTCTCACACAAAAGGGGTGACAGATGCACACAGATCAACACAAAAGAGCACAACATAAATAACACCCCTTTTTGTATCATAAATAACTTGACATCTCCAACTGCACCTAATTTGGTTGGTCACGAGAACAGATTCACATTCATACAATGAACAATCGCAAATGGTTTGTCTACTTCAGATGTCTTTCCAGACTTTGCACATATTTCATGGTTGAAAGTATGCTAGAAAATAAAGTAGCTTTCACTTGTTGGTTCCAACAAGAAGAACATGGCTTCTCCTCCTCTAGCAGTAGGCATTGATACTTCCTTGGATGTGGGAAGGGTGACTAAATTACACTAATGTCAAACTATGGTAAACACCGCACATCTTTTACATAGAAATGAATGAAATGACAAGGTTTGGCTTGTCACAGATGTATTCATGAACCATGGGCTCTATCAAATTGTCAAGCATACTACTATCCAGACAGTGAGTGAATGTAGCGAACTAACTAGAGCTGAAGAATTCCTCATTTTGAGCGGGGAAAAAAATGCGGAATTTGCTGAGACAGTTGATGATGTTTAAGAAACATGGTAGATCAGCAATTGGAGAGCCAAAAGTTGCACACACCCAGTTTTGTAAATTTATATTGAAGAACATTCAAAAATACAAATTCGCAGATGTTTTTGCACTTCTTTGATGAAATTAAGCCCCAACTGCAATGTAAGGTATCAAGCACAAGTTGCAAAACACACCCATTTGGAACTCTGAACTGTCATAAATTTCGTATGTCACAGTAGCATAATCAACATAGACAGATTTATTGTGCAGCTGGATTTTGCATAAATCCAGAACAATCTCATTTGCAAGAATTCATGTAGGTACATAAGTTAGCAGCTGCTGCAAGATTTTAAACATAGTCTTTCAATTCACAAAAAGCTTCAACAAAAATACTACATAGTTTTCCAGTGCACAAAACCTCCAAGAAATACTACACATAGTTTCCAATCTACAAAAACCTTCAACAAAAATACTACATAGTTTTCCAATCCACAAATCCTCCAAGAAATACTACATATAGTTTCCAATCTACAAAAACCTTCAACAAAAATACTACATAGTTTTCCAATTCACAAAAACCTTCAACAAATACTACATAGTTGTCCAATTCACAAAAACCTTCAACAAGTACTACAGAATCAGCTAGACATAAGTTTGCAGCTGCAAGATTTTATTTTCTAATCCACAAAACCTTCAACAAATACTAGAGAATCAACTGCCAGGAAACAGTGGCCAACAAAATTCAAAATCCATTTAAGCAAGCACAACAATAAGCAAAACTTTGACACCTTCTGCAAATGAGAATAAGATATGCAGTATATCTCTGGATGTTCCCAAGAAGCTGGAGACTCACATCTCTGGATGTTGCAAGAAGCTGGAGACCTGGGGCCAACATCTGCAAAGTGCAAGTACACACGCAAGTCTTAGTAAAAATTTGTACTCAAAACTTCAGCTGGGATAAAGAGAGAGGAGCAACAATCAACACTAATAGGAAAAATTCGATGCTACAAACTGAAGGCAAAGATATTCCCAAGTGCAGATTAGAGGTCGAGAATCCGTCACTTGCAATTTCCTGGTGTGCAGCCGCAGCTAGCGCTGCAAAGGCAATTGGGACTCCCGCAGTGCTCTGGATCCATGATATTATGGCCAAGTTGGAATATTGTGACATCCAGAATACTCAAAGATGAGTAAACTTTGCAAAGAGAGAAGTATCAGTCAGATGGTTTCTAGTCTCTAACTGCAAATCGAAAGCTTGGGTTGCTGCAGGACTCGAATCCCATGACTTGTTCTATTGTCTGATCAGGGGAGCTGTGATCAGGCACATCAGCAGATCATGGGTGCTGGCTCACTGGGTGGGTTTCCGATTTAAACCGTTTGATCTGCACAGGGTGAATGGCAGGTAGCTCTAAATAGATTTTTCATAGCTTGACTGTTGCTGAGGTTGTTCAGGATAAACACAGAAGACTGGATTTGTGGAGTTCAGGACCCACCAGGAACTACTACTCTTTACCTGATCTTATTCTAGGGTCTGGCCAAGATGCAAGCATCTATAGAAAATTAGTTGAGACTTGACCAATCATCAACCCAGCATGATTATGAACAAAATCAGTAAAGTGGGTGAAAACTTTCAGCCATTTGTTGATGTGAACCCTGCCAAATTTTATTGCAAGAGAAGGTCCTCGTTTCTTGCTTGTTCTGGCCCAGGAAGCGGTTCTCTAGTACAGTAGTGGCTCCCAGATCTTGCATATACCCATCCACCATGTAGTATATTTTCCTGCAACTTAAAACCCATCCCCAGCTGGTTCTTTCTTGAATGACCTGATAGTGAATCAGAGCGGCGCAATTTTTGCAAAGGATGGTTATGTTCTGGCAACCAGATGTTGCTGAAGATTTACACTTTTAACATCAGGATAGAATTTGTCTCCTATTATTGTGTGAAACCTTTTTTTAAATAGATCTTTGTTTAATCTCTTTTCACCCTTTCCTTTCCACTTGGGATCCAAAACAAATGGATTATGAATAAATAACCATCTCTCTTGCACAATGTACACTACACAGCTGAAAATCGTAGACAAACTCAGAGCTAGAATCAATCAAACTCCATAGCAACATAGGCCAATAGTGCGATTGGAAGCATGTAGTTGTACCACGCCCTAAAAGTTGTAATCTTGTATAACTGAAAATGTTCTCACAAAGTGCTCATAATGAAAAAAATGTATTTGGACCATTCTTGGTTATTGAAGTTGTGGACATAAGAGCAACAGGCTACGTAGGCACAATGAAAACAATAAACAAGGGTAATATGAGAAGCAATAAGGTCTGTAAAGAGATTAAAAAATAAGGCAAAAGCATGAATGAATATCAAAATATGATAGGAGACTTAAAAAGGTTTATTGAAGAGG
>Ga0209208_10009101_pt1 | contig 13106 bp, 4 predicted proteins | sample S1TSphfallax_3_FD_187694 | JGI IMG/M metagenome (GOLD analysis project Ga0209208, IMG submission 187694) | Host-associated microbial communities from peat moss isolated from Minnesota, USA - S1T2_Fd - Sphagnum fallax MG (SPAdes) (version 2) | ecosystem: Host-associated > Plants > Peat moss >...
TTTTCGCCATGCTAAAAAACAATGTAACTTACAATTTACAACTCACACCTTACATCATAAAAAAATGTTGATACTCATACCATGGCATTGATGCTTATAAATAGCTGCATATGAATATAGTTCAAAGTACCTAAAATGTTTTTATCAGTCAAATCTGGTATGAGTCGAAGTATCCAATTGTCACATACCACGGCAATATGATCTCAACCGCAGTACGATGAGCAAACCATACTCAACTGATTGAATATTTTCATACTCATATTGATACCCGGGTTGATATCTGAATGCAACCTATATACCAGTCCAACATTGCTAAACACAATATCCTTGCCTTGGTAGGCAAGGCCTAGAAAATGTATTGCCCCCTACATCAGGTTTTGGAGTGCTTTGTGGGGGTATGAAATAGCAAGAGGTTTCATTGAGAAACCTCCTCTCCTGTGCCAACTGGTGTGGGACATTATGCTTGAGGACATCCCCATAATAGAGAACGAAATCTTTGCCGAGGTTGTGGTGTGGAGGTTATACACGGCCTTTATAAGGGTAGCACCTGAGAATGTGGTGTCTGGGCATTAGGTGCTCATTGTGGGCATTTTCATGATAAGTATGTAGTGCAAGGCTCGAATGATAATTTTGATGAGTACCATCAAATAGCCTCTCAATAGTCATAGTCTCATGCAATGAAATGAGCATTGTAGGGGGGTATTATTCAAAACTTGCAACCAAAAGCCTCCATAAGTAGCCGAAAAAAAATTTCCATCATTGCAAATATTTTCATTTACATGTACCAAGCTTTTGCCTGCTTAAAATGTTTTACATATCCTGATTGCTGGGCATGTGCAAACCTCAAATGTATACTAACCAAAGAGGATGAAAAGAGAATTAAATAGTTAGGCAGGGTGATTAAACATGTAAGCGCAAACATTTACTAACATATATTGTGTATGTATTGGCGAATGAATAACTTGCCAAATGTTGATGGGAGCTTTATTCACATATGAGCCAATTTCAAGTAACAAAGGATGTAGAAAGTGGTTCAGAAAACTTCAACAAAGTGATGGGATCTACTAAAATGTCATGATGCTAGGAGTCAAGTTTTCAAATTACTCAAATGGTGAGCCCAACCAATCATAGTTGAACGCCCATGTTTGTTTGATTTGATACTTAAATCCATATAGTCCACCTATAGAAGAACTAGGTCATCCTCAACCACACGACCTTCAAATGACATCTATCTATGAAGCAAGGTAATTTGTTTTGTTTTGTTTTGTCATGTTGAGATCTCCCAATCTACAGTGCTTCATATTGCACTCTTGGTATCTTCATAAAGCTCTTCATGAGAAGGGTGGACCAACTTGGTTTGACACTGTTTGGAACTACATTGTGGACGCAACTAATTATTGAACCATTTTCTCAATGAAAAGTAAATAAAATCAAAACTGAAAACTGTTCTGGAATTTGGGGGCGTTCTTGGTGTAATTGGAAAGCCCTTGGTGATTCACATTTAGTAGAGTTTAGTTCATAATTTGCAGAGCTAAGGTGTGCAAGATATTGATTTTTGAGTCGATTTTGTTGCTGGAAATTCAAACAAATTGCAAAATTTGAGTTTGAAAGGAAAAATCAGTTGAGCCCTCAATGTGTTCACACTTGAGCCAACAACACAGGCTACACTAGTTGAAATTTATTTTACCAATTCATTCAACAAAAGAATTTTTTCCCTTTTGAAAAAAAATTTGTTAGTGTAAAAGTAAAAAGCACCAATCGTATAGTATTCAAAGCTGACATGATTTTAAAAAGCACATTATTTCTTCTCCTGTAGAATAGAACCAAGTAGCTAGTTGACCAATATGGTGCTATGCCATGTTAACTAGGTTGGGCTCTCTATATGTCTTCCAATACAACTCAGATAAGTTTAAGACTCGGTCGGAGCAACTGTTCCAGGATGATGAGAATGGTCCTTGTGGTGATGAACATCCACCAGTTCACCATCCATTGAAACCAGTTTGTCGGCCTTGCCTTAGTGGGCAAGGATATTGTGTTTAGATTCATTATAGAGTATAGTAGATTAAGGGATTTTGGCCCCTAGGTAATAATAATAGGTTTATTTTTATTATATGAGGACTTTTGAAAGATCATATTGTGGCTTGTGTTGAGACTTGAGATTGGTTATACAGTTATAATATCTTTAAGGCTTTTTGCTTTCTTTTAGAGGATTTTTTTGCAGATTATATTTTTGAATGGTGAAATATTTGAGTTTTCATAATTCTTCCTTTGCCTTAAGATACTTTTTAATGTAAATGGCAAGGTCATAGTGTCACACACAACTGAGATATCAGGGTTCCACTTTAGTAACTTGTCTTGTAAACCCTCTTACCTCCCTCTTCCACTACTCCGTGACTACTCATCATGTAAGTAGACAGTCTGTGTGCAACATTACAAAAATGGTGGGTATTGCTAGAAGTAGCCACTATTAACATCATTTATAATTTGTATTTATTTAAGGTGGCTTCACGGGTATATACATTCTCAAAACAGGAAGTCTTGATCAGAATATGTAGCTTTCCGATAACCTACAATAACACAATTTTTATCATACAAGAGCTAGCATACATACATCAGAACAAAACTTAAATTAAATTATCCAAACAAAATTATTAATTTCATAACAACAATTATTATTACACATATTTTGCCTTCTTTGGACACCATGAAAAAACCCCAATGGGCATATTCATAGTTAGGATACCTTTTTTGGACACAAGACTCATGGACTTTGCTTTTGCTATCTTCCAAAAATAAAATTTAGGGTGAAAACATGATTGGGAGAGGCAAAGTACTATCTCATATAGCAATTTTTTCATAATATAATTTACAAAGTATTCAATGCCACAATGATATAAAAATAGAATGCAAATTAAATGATAAAAGCATAATGGTTATGAGCATACATTTTTATTTCTAAAAACATTTTGAATTTGGATAAAATCACATTGTACTTTGATTGTACTTTTTTTAATCATTGAATTATGTCTCAAAATATAATTTACCACATCACATGGAGTTAGTACTATGAAAACATAGAATTTTCTACTTACCAAGATATTTTCATGCATGAAAAAACATTAAAAACATGCTTATGAAACATCATATTAATTTGGCATAATTCGACAAAAATCAAGTAATAAAAAAAAAGTTCATTGAAAGGAGTACATCAAAAACCAATATTGTCAATTAGAAGTTTGAAGATGAAATGTTCTTATAACTATGCTTGAGAGAATCATGTTGGATTTTTAAAAACTTCAAATCCATTAGTTAAAATGACATTTTCAATTCATAAACATAATAAATTAATTGTTTTAAAAAATTCATGTGTCCTAACACTTACACCAAATTAACCCAAATTTTGACATGCCTTAAGTCATCATCCAAAACATTCACGTACAAAAATATATATCTAGGATCATTGAGAAAGGATGCATAAATACAATAGACAATTTAATAACTTCAAATTTCCAGAATGAATTTGGTTTGGAGCTCCAATTTACTTAAGTAAATCAATGTAAATTTCATTGCAAATATCAAAACAATCTGGACTGCTATCCATGAATGCCGTTTTTTATGAAAGGAAAAAAATTCCATGGTTAAATTAAAATATTGCCCATCACTTCACGCTCTGTGAAACTCCCGAAGAAACTTTATCTACCATCATGTTCCACAGCCTGGGTCTTAATGACTTGAACATGAGATGTCACAAAGACGATGTTTCAATGTTAGGATTATACAGACATGACCCATGTTTGAATGCTTAAAAAATTAAAATGGAACTTAACTATACGATTGTGAGCAAACCCATGAGAGCAACGCCTTGGAAAGAAACAAGGAAACGGAAGAACCCTTGAATAGAGGGTTTTAGTGACCTTGGAAAATTCTTGCTGTACCACTGAGAACACCTGCTACAGAAGCTCAACAAAACTCTCTCAACTTGAAGGGACTAATCTTGCAGGAGTGGCCCCCATTTCAACCAGCAAAATTTCAGCTGTGTGCAATCAGCAAGAGAATCAGAGTTTCAAGCTCATGTAAGATCCGTTCCAGCAATCTGCCTCCGCTTAAATCCTCCTCGTTGCATCCAGGTAACCTCCACATCACCAATCACCTTCGACAAACATCACACACCCAAAGGCCGAAAATAATATGAATCTGCTGTCATATCTGATATATAGCCAAATTTGGGTAAACCTTGTTGTGGATGACTGCTTGTAATTTGGCTACAGCTCAAAATAAAACCCTACTTCACAACCTTTCTGTTTTAGTGGCAAAAAGTGAACAAAAGATTAAAGAATTTTGAAAATGAATTGAATTTGAAAGAATGTTACAAGATCCTAACAAGATGTGGAACATCACAATTGGGAAAGTTTCGCTAAACATAAATAAGGACTCTACCTATTAACCAAGGCAATTTCTTTGTTTTCTAAGTTTATTTTTGTTTCAGTCAAGTTGAGATCTCTCATTCTTGGTATAGTTGGAAAACCCTCAATGAGTAAGAATGGTTTCAGTATGTTTAGACATATTGCGTTGCAAGAGATATTGAATATTGCAAAAATTTGTCACTGAAAATTCAACAAACAACTGCATCATAAGAAGCCCTATCTGTATTGAAAATGTAATATATTTCTTTTTGTCATGTAAATAGACATGATATTTGTTAGGGATTGAACATTGGAATGGTGTTTGGCAACTTGTATGCCATGTAGATTGGCTTATGGGAGTGAAGCTAATCATACATGCTTTTGTGACTCCAGCTTTACAATTAGTACCTAGAACATTTCTCCATATGTGATCTAATTGTGAGCCTGCTTTTGTGGTACTTTGTTGAAATTGTCTCTAACAGACATAAAACATGTGAATTTTGAAGTTTCTGGTCATGGTTTATTTTTTGATAATGTTTTCATGATGAATTTGTATTTAGTGCTTGAATAATTACATGGGAATGACAATTTTCTTTTAGTTGTGGATTTTCAAAGTGCAATTGTTTTTTTGTCAATTCCTTTCAATGTTTACAAAAAATTTGATGATGAAATTTCCATCCCATAATGGATATATTAAATATAGGTTTTCCTTCTCTCTAATATGAGATAAAGCAGTATTTGTCTAGCCATGTTTGATGACATTCTTAGGATCAAAGATCACTGATTCATCCAATGATAATCCTTGAGATTATGAATGATTTTCAATGGCACTAGTTATACAAGGAATTGGATTTTGAGTATAAAATGTGATCGAGTTTTTCCCAATTCTTGTTTCTTTCAATATTGATTACATAGTTGTCCCATTATTTTTTTTGTATGAAGATGAATAGATTGTTTTCTTGTTATTCTTCCATTGGTAAAATTTTGGAATGTAATCCACATTATTGTCTTATTGAAGTGTGGAGTTTCGAGTTTGAAGATCCAATCAGTTCCATTTAGAAGATTGTCAACTGACTGATGTAGCATAATTTTAGCACCTACTCAATACTAGGCATTTTAAGAACAAGTAAATAGTGCTATGTAATTGTTATGTTCTATTTGGATTAACTAGAATAAGTCATAGCTATCAAATATGGAAGAAAAAGTAAATCACCAAGAATCTAATTTCAGGCATTACTTTTAATTCCTAATTATGTTGCCATAAAGTTGATTAGTATTCATGAACTTCATGATTTAGTTTTTCTAGGTGTTAGATTTTGATTCTGTTGCCTCATTGCCTCTTTATCATAACATGATATGTCATTGTGCCATGTGATACTTTGATCGCTCAAGGTTGGGAATGTCATTGGCACAATGTCTTTAAGTACTTATCACAAATCTATCACAACACATAGATATTAGTAGATGGACATGTGATAATATATAAAAAGCTCTGTCAAAAGTCTGAATACCATAATTTAAATCCTATAGACATTAGAGTGATGTGAGTGCTCACTTAGACATGTCATAGTTGTGTGTGTTTGGCTTGGGCCCTTGTTTTAATTATAGTAAGGGAGTGTTATGTGACATTTGAGTGATATTTATTTGTTTTCTTTTCAAGCACATTTCATGTTATCCTACTAATGTTGATACATTTTGTTAGCATACCCCTTTTTCCCCTCCAATATTGATTCTGATTCCGCATTGTAAGCTTTGTCAAGGGGATAGCTCATAAAACTAGGACCAAGGCCCCAAGGGCTTGGGCACATAATTCAACTGCATGGCTGCCATGTTAGTGAGACACTCCCTGCAATTGGCTATATAATGAGACAGCTCTTGAGTCTTCACTAGACTCAAACCAGAATAACTTGTTACCTATCCAGATTCCATATTGAGGGGAATCAAATATTTTTGACCTTTGTACCCACAAGATTATGTGAGCCAGCACCCACCAGTGAACCATCCACTGGGAACTCATTGTGACCCAGTTGTGCTTCATCAACTTAGTTACCATACCCTATAAACCCTCCTACTTTCACCTCACACTACCTATGGAAATGGCTAAGTATCAAGGTAACTAGGTAAGGAAATTTGTGATTGGTTATTATGTAGATAGGTAAGAAGAGAAGGCACTTGACATGTACTAGGTACATAGATACACTTGGATGGTTGGTATATAGCCAATGATGGTGGTTAGCCAGTGTGGGATGGCAACACAATGAAAATGTATTTTCCACTCCACATACCATCTGCATGATTTACTGGTGGGCCCGTGCTAGTCACCCTTTTTTAATACGTGAAAATATCACTAAAATGTGAAATCAAAAACTAAAACTGAGAAATCAAGAGTGATTTAATTTTAGGGTTTTCAATTGTTAGAATTATTAAGGAAAAATAGACATACATATATATAAACTACTTGCTGGATTTTAATATTTGGGTCCAATAATAGCCAAATATATATAGAAGGAAATTTAAATGATTTTATTTCCATATCATGTTGTCTATAAAGAAATTTGGTAGATCTTCCTATGGATGATTACCACTTTGGCTACAACACAAAATTGACCAAAACAAAACATTGTCCAGAGCTAGTACTTTTGTGTGATAGAAAGTATTATGCTCTTAGACTACCAAATCTGCTAAGTGCACACCCTCACCAGACTCACACTACCTTTGATATCAATGCCAATAGTATGCTTAATATGTATGCTATAGGTTGCTAATCAGTTAGTTACTTTTGGCAAATTTTGCAAAATAATTTCAACCTGAAAATTATGATTTTGACACATAAAAAAGAATTTTCTGAAAAGAATTTGGCACCTGCGCCATAACCTCGCATCCGTCGACTCTGAATGCATGGACCGATGCTACGAATGGCGCCGCTGCCCAATTGATCGGGTACTTCCCTCCCTGTGTCGCCCATGAGCTCCCATCCCACAAACTCACATATATCCCCATCGCTTGTGTTTTTAAGTATGGTACCCCATGCACCTCACAATTTTGCCTTTCCATTCACAATCCATTTTTTGCCAATTTGCGTCACACAAATTCCGTACAAACTTTTTACATCTAGCCATGCTCAAGTTCAATGAAAACTGAATCCTCACATTTTTTTGTCTTTCAATCATAAGCTTGGCAATCATAATATTTTTCCCTCTCCAACTCTTGCAACTCTAAACAGGCCATATGTCTAAGTATATATATATATATATATAATAGAGTTTTCCTTAAAATCATCCGGACTTCACCCTGTTTTCACCCCCTATCCCCTCTTTGAGTCAGGTCCACAAAGTAAGGAAGTTTTATTAAATCTGGGTATGAAATGCTGAAACTTAGCATTTAATGCACAAGGTTCGAGGTAAGTATAGAAGTTTTACATGTGGGAGCACTGAAAATATATGTAGCAGCAATGGAGGCTCTTAGGCGAAAGGAAAGAGGGGGTCAAACCAGGATGAAACTCAGTTTGGCACAAAAAGTGGTGCATTTCTGAGTTTGACCCCCACCTTCCCCCCTTGAAGGCTAATGTACTTCTTTGCAGGTTTCTTTTTTAATCTCAACCGGTTTTGGACCAAACTCAGTGTTCTGGTGCCGTGTTGTCCTGACTTTACTGAAAACTCTAACAAACTTCATATAGTGACCATGACAATAGAGTAGTTCTTTCAGTCATTGATTTCCTACCAAAAGCAAGCATGGATTCGTGGTGATTATCAAAGCCCAGGAATTTGGTGGTTATTAGTATTTGGGTGCAAGAAAGGTTGTTCCAAAGTAGTCCCGGGGAGCACCTACATGACAACCACTTGTCAGACAATTCATGAACAGAATTGACTGGTTTGGAGTCTAGTAATTAGTAGTTGGTAATAATTTTGTTTTTCCAAAGACACATACTTACTGAAATATTTGGATTGCTTTTGTTGTCCTTTTGGTTTCTTCTGGATTGTACAATTAGGTGTGTATTCCAACATTATCATTTTTCAACATGCAACAAGAAATGTTTTTGGAAAAAATTTAGAAGTCAAAATATTAGTGCAAATTTGACTAATTTTGCTAAAAGATTCAAAAAAATTCACAAAATTTTCAAACCCACAAAATTGAAAACAAAACATGTGTGCACACACATTGGGTTCTATTTATTTGTTCCACTGTTGACCCACATACACACATATCTATATGCATTTAGGGTTTATATACATACCTAGATATATGGATGTTGTCATATCCTGAAATACATTTTACTTGAACTGGGTTGGCTCTTTAGTTTGTTTGCATATTCAAATTTTCAAAAGTTAATTTTTTGCATGATTATTGTTAATTTTGTGGGAAGTTACAATGAAAAAAGAGCTTTTGACCCTAATTAGTTGAAGTTAGCAATCAATTTGTAACATTTGAATGACATGAAATTAAATTGGCAACATGCTTTACATCCACCCCTACTTTTACCCAACTCACTTGACTATGCCCACTAACACATAGATGTGTATCAAGTGTTTTTCATTTATTGCGTTTTGGTATATTATGCAACATATTGTACATAAAAGATGGTGAATGGGCCAAAAGTTCCTTCATGCAATTAGGTAGGCATTTATTTTTATATCACTTCACAATCAAATTTCTCTTGAGTCAAAAATCCAAGCCCATCAATTATAGTCAAGTGTGAAATTGTAGATTAGATATTCAAAGTTATATGACATTACAATTGCATTTGAAAATCGCAATGAATAATTGTAATGTGTACAACTATAAGCTACCATGTGGATATTGGCCAAGTCATGCCAATATGGAGCATATTTGATATGTTGAATTTCTCCAACTTATTCAATGTTCTCATGTTTCTTATCTTCATGCATGTATTGATCACATTCCTTTTCACAAACCATGATAACTCACTTTTCTCTTTTTCTTAGATTTTTTGAAGTTGTTGTACATTAAGTGCATAGATGGTTGATTCTAGCACACACATTTCAAATTCAACCGATTAATGCCAATTTTTTCCTTGAGTTGAAACTTTTTTGTCTAATCCTTGTAAACTTCAACCTTAGCTTATGAGAATTACAATTTTTAACATTTTTAACACAAAGATGGAAGTGTGGTAAAGTATATGACATATCTTTTTAAGTCTTATTTGCTTCAAAAACAATCAAACTATTAACTTTAAATATCTAAACAGACTTTATGATTTTCAGATTTTCAGATTCTCATTTAAATTTTTAAATAGAATGAGAGAATATTTGTTACTTGATTTTTTCATCTTAAATGTTATAAGCTTTCAAAGTAAAGTAAGGTCTTCTAAAGTTTTGAGCATGTCTTTGGCTTCCACTATTACAAAAATATTCATAATTATAACTTGTTTAGACTGTGACATTTGATGTATTTTATATTGTAAAGTTCTTTTTTTTTTTGTTCAAATTTGATTTTTTTACCTTAAAAAAAACTAGAAATTAGATTAAAATATACAATTTCGTTTATCATCTCAATTTTATTTTATTTCTCAAATGCATTTGAGGTATATACAACAAATTTTGACTAACCTTGAGAAAACTATTACTATGACTTTCGTAAAAATATGCTATAACGTGTTCTTATTCTATAGAGTTTTGGCACATCATGAAATCAATATTTTAAAATGTGTACATTAGTAATTGAATTTTATTCATGTAAATGCATATATATGTAGTAAGTTTATATGGTTTGTAGTTTATGAAGAAAAATGTACTTGAACCAATTGTTCATTTTACTTGAAGTTATCTACTTAATGAGACACTAGTTGTTCTCTATTTTTTGAAAACTAAGTGTGCAAGAAAGTTCATGAAACATGAAACATAGAAAAAAAAAAAAACCTTAAATCATAAACATACATGGTACATAATTATACAACATTGAAAGGTGTTGACATGATGTTGGCAAATTGGAATACAATATCTTTGAAATGTTGAACTAGGATATCCATTCAAATTTTTTATTTTCTTTTGAAATCCAAATAAGATATATAAAGATGTATTAAGACCATTACAACAAAGGTTTAATGTAATTTGTTACTAGAAAAAATGGCTTTGATTTTGTGTGTGCAAATTCAAGCTTAAAAATATGTTTAACCCTAAACCCCAATAGAAAAACAAGTGAAAATGAATGGGCAAATTTAACCACACAAATTGTGGTTCATTATTCTAAGCAATATTAACTACACAAATGTTTTAACATAGATATCATCTCTAATCGAACACTAATGAACAAACTTGCAATTGCATCATTTCTATATGTTCTAGTTGACTAATTTGGGGTTGGAGATATGGAGGTGACAAAATATTATCTATTTAGATAAACCTAAGGTAGTTAATTCCTTGCTCAAGTTTATCTAAGCATATTATGACCAAACCAAATTAGCTTTGAAATGTTTAAATGTGACAATGCCATGTAATTACATCAAAGTAACTATTTTGTTGAAAAGTTGTGAAAGTGTTGTCATCATATGCACAAATGTACAAACATGGCTATTAATGTTCACTATGGACTTTTACTTGTAATGGTGCATGTTCTATCATGTTTTTGCAAATTTTTGTATGTCCTACCTATTTTGGGAAAATTTGTATATAAGAAAAAAATCAATACTATTTATTTGAAAAAAAATCAAAATCAAAAAATCATGTCAATATTAAATATTTGAAACAATTTCAAATCAAATAATTACTAGTTTTCATATTTGTAAACCTTCAAAGAACCATCAAGCTCCGTGAGAGAAATGACAATTTGTTAGGCACATATTCAATGACTTTTTTTTTTAATTTTGAAAATTATGCTTATATATCAAAACTAAATATTTGATTTTTTGAAAAGCACAATTATCAATCCTAAAAACCACCTTGATACATGGCTAGGGTTTGGTAAATTTTTTAATAACCACCTAATATTGTTAAATTCATAAGGTATGTTTTCCTAGGTTCATCAAGGTGTTGGAAGGTAAAAGTGATAGAAAGTAACCCCTCTATATGAAAGTGTTGCACATCATAATGACTAAGTTTTTTTTAATGTTTTTTTAGTTCTTTCAACATTTGTTTATTAGGTGGACAAAAGTAGGGGCAAATGAAAGTGTTAGCAACAAAGTGGATGAAAAGAAGCAAGGTGACTGGACAAACTAGGGTACAAGCAAGTATTTGAAGGTGTTAAAAAAAATTGACGTTTATCGCATTTGTAAAGAAAAATATTAAAAGGCATATAAGAAACTTGGTGCAAAAGGAGGGAAATGAAAGGAATTATGTAAATCTGCAATTTCTTTCCCCAATGTTCCAAATTGTTTTTGAAAAAAAAATGTTTTGTAAATGTTGCCCATTTTAATGTTAAAAAAATAAACAAGGTCTTAATGAGTAGGTGGATAGTCATGGTTTGGCAAGTTCAAGGTCTTCAAGAAGATTAGTGGAGAAGGTAGTTGGAACTTATAATGTAGCCAAAATGGCAATCAACCATAAGGAAATTTAACCAAAATTGGCTATAAATGAAATATGAACAAAAACAAAATTGAACGTTCTTGGAAACTTTTGGCTCTTTATATGAAGCAAGTTTGAAATTTTGGTGATTTTTCTCAAATGTTTTCAAATTTATTAATTGAAAATCCCCAAAATCATTTCATATGTTCAATTTTAAAATTTTATTCTCACTTTTTGTAAAAAATTCACCAATTAAAAAAAGTTTGGTTTGAAGGATTATTATAAACAATGAAAAAAAATTGGAATTGACAATTGGAAAATAATGACATTTGAAAATGATGACAAAAAACCATAGGAACATTAGGAAGATTAATGGAAGTAACTTTGGGAATACACACACACACACACACACACACACACACACACACACACACATAACACAAAAATTTGAAAATGATTTTCAATTGGGAACAATTTCAAGCAGCTTGAAATGGACTTTTGATAAAAAAAAACATTTTTTGTTGAATTGATGTTTTATGCCTCTAATATGTATGTCAAAAAGTTGTTTAATTGGGCTTTTGTTCATACAAATTTTGTTAGTTCATTAATCAACACATAAGGGTGTAATCACAATAAAATAAGCCAAAAAGGATGTCAGATGGGCCTTAAAAACAGTGAAGATTGGAAAAATGCTTATGTTTTACCATTTCAAACCATGGCAATCATGGCAAGTTGGTCCTTTTTCATTCGTATGAATGTCAAGGAATTCAAACAAAAAATCCATTTAATAAAATTTTAAGTTTAAATTTCGATTTAGGACCTTTGAAAGTGAACACTTATTACGTAAGATTGAATCAATTTTGCAAAGGACTATCAAAAGGACTCATATAATAAAAAAAATTTCATGGGGAAAAAAATTTAAAAATAAAGACCTATTAGCCACATTCAAAAAGCATTCATACCCAAAAATATGTGAAATTCTAAAACTTCAAAAATTCACAAAACTTTCCAATTTTTTTAAACTTCCAAAATCTTTTACCACATATAAATGGGGTATAATGTACATGATTTTTTAAGAAGAATTTTAATTTATTATAAAAGAAAACATAATAATTTTTTAAATAATTTTTTGGTTATGATTTGAAATTGTTAACATTTTTAAAGATGAAACACAAAATTTACAAGGAATCGATTAACTTTTTTAAAATACAATTTATTCAAAAATACCAACAAAAAAAAAAAAAAC
>Ga0209208_10009102_pt1 | contig 13106 bp, 14 predicted proteins | sample S1TSphfallax_3_FD_187694 | JGI IMG/M metagenome (GOLD analysis project Ga0209208, IMG submission 187694) | Host-associated microbial communities from peat moss isolated from Minnesota, USA - S1T2_Fd - Sphagnum fallax MG (SPAdes) (version 2) | ecosystem: Host-associated > Plants > Peat moss >...
TCTATCAATAAAAATATTAAAATTATTTCTTATTAACTTGATGGTCATAATACATCTTTCTTAGACAAACGAATTAAAAGGCAAAAATTAAGAAAAATTATCGAGAATAAAAAAGCACAGATATTCACGAATCATTAATGAGTTTTTGTTTAATATTAATAAAGAAATAATTGTAATAAAAAGGAAGTTGTAAACCATGACAATTTACTTAAGGTATTTAGATTTTTTTATTGTTTTTATTTTCCTTGTTTGCTCTTCACACAACAGCATGGCAACAAATGATACCAATATGGATGCTGATTTAAACAACGGTGGTACACCTTCTTTGAATGAGGATATGGCGGATAATCCTAATACTTTACCTGATGATATGGCTCCCTCAACACCCAACAAGATGGTTGGCGCCAACAGCAGTGTATCAATGCAAGCTCAAGACGGACCACCCTCCTTAGGTACTTTTGATAATGAAAATTCACTTGCTTCTTTCAATGAAATGAAAAATCCAAATAGTGACCAAGTAGGGGCTATAGAATCTACAGATACAGGGCCTCAGCCTGATTCTGGAGATACAACCCAAGAAGCCACCGACCAAACAACAGCAGCAGATAATACAACAGAACCCGATACAAATACAGGGTCTCAGCCTGATTCTGAAGACGCAACCCAAGGAGCCACCGATCAAACAACGGCAACAGATAATGCAACAGAACCTGATACAAATACGGGACCTCAGCCTGATTCTTCTCAAGCTCCTGCCGTATCAGTAGATAGCCGAACAATAGCCCCAGAAACAGCCCAAGCTCAAGCGATGCAGCAAGGGGTACAAGCCCAATTTCAGGAACAACAAGCTACACCCCAAGCACATCTAAACCAATCAGCTGAGGAACAATTAACCCAACAAGCTTATCAAAATCCATACCAAAACCCAGCCCTTCAGCAAGCTAAGCAAACACAACTGCAAACAACAAGGACACAACAGCTTGAACAACAATTAGCTCAACAAGCTTATCAAAGCCCCGCTCTTCAGCAAACAGAACAACAAGAAGTTATTCAAAAGAAAGCTGAAGCCAATGAGCATGAAAGAGACTTACAACCTCAAATGCGACGTGATGAGTGGCAGCAAGCTGCTAAAGAAGAGACTCGAAATCGAGACCAAGAAGTGGATCAAGAAATGGAAAACGCACAAGCAGCAAAAGCGCTCCGAGTGCAACAAGATATTGAAAAGCAAAGAATTGAACTTGAAAGCGCTAAGGTTCAAGCTGAGCTTACTAAAGCCAAAGCTCAAGCAGAGATAGAAGCAATACAACAACGGATGTCTATACTCAAAGCTTCAGGAGCTGAGGAAGAAACGACTTTAGATGAACATGGAAATATTCTTAGCAAAAGAGACTTACAAAGCACTGAAGAGAAAGCAAATCCTATGCATAAACCAAAAAATAAGGAAGATGGCTTGGGAAGCCCCCCTATTTCTCTTGACAAACTTCACCAACAAAAGAATTTGCAAAAGGTTTCATAGAAAAGCAAAAGATAACAGTTTTTTTAAGACCGCATTTAAGCATTGAATCCCGCGAGGCGTACCTTTAAGGGTGTCTTTTGATATCGTAAGATAGCCTTCATCACACAATACCTTCAAGGCATGAGGGTTGATAAGACGACAAGCACGTTTTGAGAAGGTAGAGAGCTTTATGCCAGATGTGAGGCGTAACCCCATCATGAGAGCTTCCATGGCTTGATCTTCTAAAGACAAATGAAGGCATTCCTCTTCCCCTGATCCTTTTTCTATGACTTTTTTTAGCCATATTTCTGGCGCACGATATTGTTTTGTAGCAACTTTGCCGATCGATAAACTTAATCGGCTATGAGCTCCGGGACCAATGCCGAGATAATCTTTATACTCCCAATAACTTAAATTATGACGTGACTCTGCCCCAAAACGCGCATGATTAGAGATTTCATAAGCAGGCAATCCAGCAGCTGTTGTGAGGTCTTGTGTTATTTCAAATAAATCTGCAGCCAAATCTTCTGGGGGGAGAATAAGGTCTCCTCGTTCATATAAGGGCGCAAATGCTGTTCCAGGTTCAATGGTTAATTGATAAAGGGATAAATGCTCAGTACCGAATGAAAGGGCTGTTTCCAGTTCTTTCTGCCAATCTTTTAAACTTTGATTAGGTCTAGCGTAAATTAAATCGAATGAAACGCGCTTAAATGTATGAATAGCTGTTGTAATAGCCTTCAAAGCTTCTTGGAGGCTATGTTGCCGTCCCAACGCTTTAAGATCAGCATCATTTAATGCTTGAATGCCTATAGAGATTCGATTAATACCTGCAAGCTTAAAATCTCGCAAGTGGTTTACATCGACAGAATTTGGATTAGCTTCCAGAGTTACTTCTAAATTTTCAGGTGATGGCCAATGATAAAGCGCACGACTAATTAATGCGCTAACCGTTTGAGGATGCATAAGAGATGGCGTTCCACCGCCAAAAAAAATACTTGTTAAACGACGCGGGCCAACTCGTAAGGCAGCGCTGTTTAGTTCCTTAATCAGGGCTTCTGCCCATACTTTTTCATCAATAGATGCACGTACATGGCTATTAAAATCACAATAAGGACATTTAGATAAACAAAAAGGCCAGTGAATGTAAAGAGCTAAGCTTTGCAGTTTAGGCATGAGGAACGACAAAGCATGTACGAATCAATTGCTGAAGCGCAATTGTCCGATGAGAAATCTGACGTTTTTGCTCAGGTGGCATTTCAGCATAAGTTTTATAATATCCTTCTGGAATAAAGATTGGATCATATCCAAAACCATCTTGCCCGCGCGGTGGAAAAGTTAAGTGACCGTAAGCCTTGCCTTCAATGGTTACATCAAATCCATCTGGCCAAACAAGGCATAATGCGCACACAAAATGGGCCGATAAATCTTCCTTATCTGCCATTTCTTGCATTATACGCTTAATTGCATAAGCATAATCTTGTGTTCCTTGAGGCGTCATAGCCCACCGAGCCGAATAGATGCCCGGTTGCCCATTTAAGGCAGGGATAACAAGCCCAGAGTCATCAGCCAATGCTGGCAAGCCGCTTGCTTTCATACCTGCAGTAGCTTTTAATGTCGCATTTTCAATAAACGTTGCTCCCGTTTCCACTGGTTCCTCAAGCCATAAAGTTTTGGCAGAAACCGTAATAATCTGAAAAGGTATAAGCAAATGAGCAATTTCTCGAATTTTGCCTGGATTATGGCTAGCAATGAGAAGCTTAGGATCTTGAAATAACCGTATTGTTCTATTTATAGTTTCCATTAACCTTAATCAATCGTCATTCTCTTTTCTTAAGAATAATACTCGATGATAGTAGCAAATGTATATGCCCATAAACTTTGGGAGACTGGAATTCCAACTTAACCCTTACCGTCGCTCATTTCCTGCTCTTTCACCGTAAATTTCATATAAAGAAAAGCCAACTTCACATTTTTCTTGCATAAATATTGAAAGAAGATTAATAATTTAGCGCGGGGTAGAGCAGTCCGGCAGCTCGTCAGGCTCATAACCTGAAGGTCGTTGGTTCAAATCCAACCCCCGCAACCAAGTAAAACAAGGGTTTTTACAAATCAATAAAACTTTTATCAATTTCACTTTTACTACTATTCTATCCAGGGTTACCTCACTATAAAATTTTAAGATAATTGGTTATAAGTTTATAAGAAGGCTGCATTTTGATAACCTATCGAGAGTGTTCATTCCCTTTGAAAATTTCCTCAATAGAAATCCTGGTTATTTTAGAAATCTTTTGAATATCCATTCCTTCTTGGAGCATCATATGGATCATACGCCTTTTTTCTTCTTCTAATTTTCTTTCACTCTTTTCTAAGCCTATCCGCTCACCTCTTTCAAGCCCTTCGTCATATCCCTTCGCCTCGTATTTTTTCAAGGTGTTCGCTTCTACTCTCAGCCACTTCAAATGGGCTTCATAGGCTTCTCTTTCTTCAGGCGCGAAGTGCATAACTTCCAATACATTAAGAGCCTTCTTAAGAGCAGGATTGTCTAATTCTCAAGGCAAGCGCTCTTTGTTCATTAAATCGTGACGGGTTAGAAATGCCACCCACATGTCCAAGGAGTTCTTCACTTTAGCTACGATATCGGCTAAGTTCTCATGCACGTTTTCATAGAACTTTTTTAACTCTATGGTATGCAACTCTAAATCCTTAAAATACAAAAGCCCTGACTCTTTTTCTCGAATATGAAACACATTGTGGTATTGATCCACGTGAAGGATTGAGGTGAAGTTTAGGATATGAATGCCGATGGCTTTAAACAGGGTAGAATAGTCCTCAGAAGCTTTTAACTGTTCTGTATAAAACTTGGTCCAATAATAAAGGGCTCTTTTATCATAATCTGCTTCATCGCTGATCTGGATTTCTATATTGTATCTCTTGCCTTCTTGACTTTTCGCTTTAATATCAAGAATAGAAAGCTTATCTTGCTTAAAGTTTTTAGGATTGTAGGGGTTGAGAAGAGTAACTTCTACAACCTTGTCTTCTTCGCTAACAATAGAGTTAATTAAAGAAATGAGCAGGTCTTTGTTTTCTTCAACGCCAAAGATTTTTTTGAAGGCGATGTCAACGCGAGGAGATATTTTTTCCATATTCTCTAACTGATCCTAATGATTCTAGGGTTGCCAAATGGCGCATTTATTTTAAAAGAAGAGCGTCTCCCAAGCCGCATAAAGTATTTCTACAATATTTCACCATGCTTTTTCTATGTTAAAAACATGTTTTTGACAAAACGCGAGCATATTGACACCAGAATCCCATATTTATCCTTTTTTCAATGTATTACGGTTCTGAACCAAGAACGCCATTTTGCACTTCAACATCCCGCATGCCCACTTGATACGCATAGACTACAGAAATGGCTTTTAGAAAATTGAAACCATGTCTATAAACCACACGCCTAAGAGCGTAGAATCCCACATCAACATTTATACAATCTGATGTGGGATAAGTTTGTTTTTCCTCAAAGGTATTTGTTTTTTATTTATCCTAACCCAGGTTTTTAACTTCAAGGAACCACACTTAGAATACCCTTAATTATTCCTCCATCTCTTTATCCTCTTCTTTCTGCCCATGTTTTCCCACATGCCTTGATTCGCCACCTTTGCGACCAAGTTCTACGTATCCTTCGTGGCCCAACTGCTCGGCTCTTGCCTCACCACCTTTGTGACCTCTTTCAGACATGCCCTCATGCCCTGCTTTCTGAGCACTTGCATGTCCTCCCTTGCTGGCAATCTCTTGTACTTTCTCATGGGACATTGAGGCAAATCCTTTAGATTTATTAGAAGCTTGGGCACTATGTGAGGTTTTTTTGCTTTGTTCTGTCATCGTAATCCTCCTATGATTTATGTTTTCCTAGTAGTTTTTGATGGTTTACTGGTCTTCAAAAAGATAAAAAGCAATGTTTTAAGGCTCTAACTATTAGAGAACTTTTTGCATCACACACCTATCCTTTTCCCATCTTTCTACATCAGCCCTTCTGTTGTTGGTTATAATTACCATGTAAACAAAAGAACTATACAGAAATTAACTAAGTAAAACAAAATGGAATAGGTGAATTTATATTTATTTTTAACCTGTTAAGAGATTGGTGATATTTGATTTGAACCTAAATAATTGCAGTGTGGCCTGATGGCTTAGGGTAATTTCTTTTGGTAATTCACCTCTAGACATCAGGCCAGTATGTGCCATAAAGATTAGCAAAAAAACGTTTTCACTCAAGGACTTGGTCGAGCCATGCTTTATGCTTTCTTTCGTCTTCTAAGGCTTGCTTGAGGATATCTCTTGCCTCCCCCCATATATCTTCACGACTATTCAAACGCTCATAGGCAGTATTTGTATCCGTTTCATTGCTTCTCATAGCTATTAAAATGGTATTATCCCCTACCATATTGGCTAACAGAACTTTCCCTTTTGTGATGAACTCTTTGCCTAAGTTTGGACCTTGAGGCACATCTTCACTTTTTTTCTCTAATACACCTGAAATCTCCCTAATGTGCCGCTGGTGGTCTTCTAAAAATTCTTGAAGCCTTTCTTTAAAGTCACCTTTATTGAGTCGCTCTATGGCCGTTTCATAAGCTTCGACAACTGCATATTCTAACTCAACAAGCTCTTTAAGAGCATCTGAAAAATTTGTTTGATTTCCTACAAATGTTACCATTTTTTTTCTCCCTTTAATTTCATTGAATAATAAGGCTATTAACCGATTTGTTTCTCAATACGCTTAATGTTTTCCTTCTTTCTTTCAACAATTTCATTTATTTTTCCTTTTGCATCTTCGGGTAATCTAGAATCAAGGGCAGATTCAAAGGCTTTTAAGATAAATTTTTGGTTAGTATGTAATGCTTTTAAGGCACCTTGATCGGTCAAACTCCCACGCATCGCGGCATACCCTTCCATCAAGAACCCTTTAAAATCCTTTTCGTAAGAAGGGACTTCCCCACCATACTTCTGGATGAGAGAGGAAAGAGTCTTGATGTTCTCTTCACACTCTTCTTTCATTTTCGCTATATTTTCTTTTATGTTCTTACTTTTTAAATTGTCAAAACATTGGTTTAGCAAAAACGAACTGTCGATTTCATAATTTATTAAGTTTTGTAAAGTTTTTGCTGCGTCGTAGTTTTGACCATCTGTTGTTGCATAACCCGAAAAACATCCCCAAGGTACAAGAAAAACAAGTATATAAATCACCATAGTTGCTTTTTTTAACATGACAGCCTCCTCTTATAATTGAATTGTTATATTATTTTCCTAACTAATCCGACCTATAGCTTGTTCTTGAATCTTTTCGACTAAAATGTGAGCAATAATATGCTTTAACCCATGTTTTCCAAGGGACCTATAAATTTCAAATGGGTATTTTCTTCCTCCTTCTAAATCATTGATGATTGTTAAAGCATCGGAAACATTATAAACAGGGGATGAATTAATGCGTAGTATGATATCACCTGGTTGGACGCCGGCTATACTCGCTGGGTGACCAGGGATAACAGCACTTATATAAACCCCTTCTCTTCTAAAGCCTGTAACGGCTCTTTGTGCTGTTGTCAGATTAGAGATTTCAATGCCAATAATATTTCGTCGATCGAACGAAGCACTGTTTATTGCCTCAACTGTACCCGGATTGGTTGTACAAGATGGAGCAAAAACTATGCTTGCTACAACCATTGGCATAATAAGTAACTTTGTAATTTTCATTAAAGCCCTCCATATACGATTTTGAAATAAATTACTTAATACAAAAGCATAACAAGTCATTACTTTTGTAAATTAAGAATTATTGCAGCTTGGGGCAACGTGAAAATATATGGGTTTTTTACCCTTATAAGGTCAAGGACGCTTGGGTGAAAAATAGATAAAGTTAACTAAGAATTTTCTGTTTTCAATCATTAGAATTTAACAATTAATAAGAGAGAGGAGAAATATGACTGACGCTTCTGAGTCATTTAAAAATGAATGGGATCACAGGGCTTGGGTAGAGCAGTATAAAATACTTGTCGATTCTTTGAATAAACTTAACGAAACACGTGAGAATTCTAATAATTTTTGGGTGGGCGTTAATGGATTAGGTATTTCGGCAACTGCGTATTTACGAGAGGCTCATAATATCGCTCAAGAACATAAATCTTTCCTTCTATCAACGCTTGTTATGGTTGGCATAGTGTTTTGTATGTCCTGGTTAAGCTATCTTTACACAATTAAAAAATCGATCGAGGTGCGTAGTTCACTTTTAATGGAAATGGAAAAAAAACTCCCAAACGCTCTTTTTTCTAAAATTTTTACTTATTCTCCTGAGCATAGGGGCAGATCAGTTTTAACGGCCAAAGAAATGCTCGTACCCTACCTATTTGTAACGGGATATATCTTTTTGGCAATTCTGCTTTTCTTTTTTCCTGAGGAGGTTGCCCCTATGATTCACAAGAGTAGCTCACCTAAATAAGAGAAAGGAAGCAAGATATTATGCCCTATGAAAACCTATCTGATCTGCCTAAAGCTATCAAAGATAACTTACCTATTCATGCCCAGGAAATTTACCTCGCGGCTTTTAACAATGCTTTTAATGAATACAGAAACCCTAAGAAACGATACAAAGGAAGCTCCCAAGAACAAACAGCCCACAAAGTTGCCTGAGCAGCAGTTAAGAAACAATACGCCAAAAAAGAAGGAAAATGGACGGAAAAATGAAAAAAACGCTTCCACGTTCTCCTTTGCCATTCATCTTTTTCTTCTTAAAACCCTATTTTGGGTATTTTCTCATCTTTTTGATTGTCCCTATTTTATGGGCAATTGACACTTCCCTGGAGCCGTATTTCATCAAATTAGTTCTCGACACCCTTGAAAAAACACCTCGTGAGAGTGAACTTCTTATTCATCTTTCATACCCTATTCTCTTTTATGCTATCTTGAGAATCTTCATAAATTTGATTAACAGAGTGCACGATTACATTTCTCTTAAATTTTTACCGCATTTCAATAATAGAATCGTTATACGCCTTACTAAATACTTACAGCGCCATTCCCACTCTTATTTTCAACATCATTTCGGTGGAAGTTTGGTCAGCAAAATCTCAACTATTGCAGATACTGCAGAATCAATTTTAAACGATCTGGTTAATTACTTCATTTTTCCTTTTATCACATTTTGCTTTGCTGCATTAATCATGGGAACGGTCCACCCCTTATTTGCAAGTATTTTAGTCACTTGGACGCTTTTTTTTCTTCTGATAACTTATTATCTTTCTTATCAAGTACAATCTTTATCCGAACAACTTTCTGAAAAATATACGACGCTTGTGGGAAAGCTTATCGATAGCGTTACCAACATTTTAGCTGTTCGCTTATTTGCCAGACAAAAATATGAGATTAACGTTTTAGAATCAACAGCCCAAGAAAAATTGGAAAAAGCAGAGGAACTTCGATGGAATAATTTAAAAAGGAGTGCTGTTATGGAAGTAATGGCTAATGCCCTAATCGGTATTTTAATCTATGCCCTTATTTCAGAACGGCAGAAAGGCACTATAACCATTGGTGACTTTTCTCTTGTTTTTACATTATCTCTTTCAATCATTGATATCATCTGGGATATATCGCGGAATTATATCCGTTTTGTTGAAAGCCTTGGTAAATGCGCTCAAGCTTTAAATACTATTCTTATCCCCTACGAAATTAAGGACAGCCCTGATGCTACTCTGCTGCTTATTGGTCAAGGAGATATTGAGCTTAAAAATATTTCTTTTAATTATAGCGAGAACAAGGCTCTTTTTGAAAATCTTTCCTTACGGATAAATGGTAATGAAAAAGTAGGGATTGTTGGATATTCGGGTAGCGGAAAAACAACACTTTTAAACCTTATCGTTAGGTTATTTGATTTAAAATCAGGGGCTATTTTGATCGATGGACAAGATATCAAGCAAGTCACTCAAGATAGTTTGCATCAAAATATTAGCTTTATTCCACAAGATCCGTTGCTTTTTCACCGCACAATCATGGAAAACATTCGATACGGTAACCTTGATGCCTCAAATGAAAAGGTTAGGGAGGCTGCAAAAAAAGCTTGCGTTGATCAATTTATAGAGTCACTACCTCAAGGCTACCAGACTCTTATTGGAGAAAGAGGTTCTATGCTATCAGGAGGACAAAGACAACGCCTGGCCATTGCTCGAGCCATTTTGAAAGATGCTAAGATACTCATCCTAGATGAAGCAACGTCTGCGCTTGACTCTGAAACAGAGTACTATATTCAACAAAGCCTAGAGGCGTTGATGGAAAATAAAACCGTACTGGTAGTCGCCCATCGTTTGTCAACGCTTCTTAAAATGGATCGCATTATCGCCTTTGATCAAGGCAAAATTATCGAAGAAGGGAATCACCAAAATCTTATTCTTAAAGGAGGCATTTATGCAAAGTTCTGGCATATGCAGATAAGTAAAAATGCTGCTTAACATACAGTAATATACGGGGAGTTTTTAAAACACAAAAAGCTTTTCATCCAATGGGACACCAATTTCAACTTGACTTAAAGTGACATGAGTTTGGTTGGCAGATGCATCGACAACAATCCACTCTTGTAACCGTAAAATTGGATTAGTGACAAAAACCAAAGTAAGTGTAACACCTTCGCTGTCTGACCTTACAACTGTCAGGTATATTTTCTCCCCTCTGGTTTCCATTTTTTGAACCTTTAAATCACTTGAAAAGTCAATTTTATGACGAAGTAAAAAGCTAGCTGGTGTACTATCTATGGGATAGTCGTTGGTCTCTTTCGTTTGCCCATCTTCATAGCGTAATGTCTCTCCATCCGCAATAATTTTAGTATTGGTTGGGGGGTCATATTCAAGGCGCAGCTTACCAAAACTTTCTCTTCCCAAGCGTTTTAAGTACATTTTCCCCGACGAAGTTTTTCCATCAGGATTGTCTTGGGTGAAGTTAGCTTGAAGAGTGCCAATACCATTTAAATAAGTTTGTATTGTTTGAAGCTGGGCTTGGGTCTGGGTCTGTTCAAGCGCTGCTTGAATGGGCTGATAAGTTATTACATATAGCACAAATATCAAAGAGGCTAAAATTATTTTTTGTGATATACCCATTTCCGATGATTTTGCTGGAATTTTGGGCCCGAGATGAGGCGGGATTTTCGACCCTGGTTCGACGCCGAGAGTTGGCTCTCTCGAAGGAGAAACAGGGGATGAAAAAACCGCTTCAGATCGGTGGCCAAAAACCGGGAAAATCATCGGAAATGGGTATAATGCTTTCATTGGTTCCATTCCTTAAAACCCAAACATGTGATCAAAACTAAAAGCTTCCTTGCCCCAAGTTCCATGGTAACCGAATAAACGACAGGTTACATCGCGAACAATAATATAACCGCCTTTTGCTTGGACGCGTACCTCAGGAGAAAAAGTTTGATGGTAAGAAAAAAAATAAGAGCCATTGCACGGTATTTTGATGGGATATTTGGCTCTTTCTTTTCCCTGATAGTCATATAATAAAAATTCTGTTTGGGAATGAGCACACCAGGTAGTTGAGCTAGGATAAATCAAAAAGCATACTGTGTCATGATCCCCTTCATTTAAGGCTAAAAAAAGGCGTGTCCGTAGCCCAGGTGGTGGCCCTGCATAACTTTGAGGTTCATTTTTATAAACAAGAGCTGTGTTAAAAATATGAGCCCCAAAACTTGTTTCTGCTTTATGATTCCCTCGTTCATAGCGGAATAAACCATGCAACCATCCGTCAACCGGAATGGGTGCATCCTCGTCGTATGCCAATTCCATATGGCCATGGCTGCTTGGCAATGGCCATTGTTGACAATCAACAAGCGTGACGTGTTCCCTTGATAAAACACCAAGAACATGTTCAGCAACCTTTTGCCCCGTTGCATCATAGATAAAAACCTTTAATGGCAGCTGGGTTTGGGTTGTACTCATGGGTGTTGGCAGCGCAATTGAACGAAAATCTTTTTGCGGCAGGATGGGGGCTGGTAGGATGTAATTTTTGCCAAATAAAGGCTTTAATTCTGCTACAGAAATTGTTGGCTTCAAGTCATCGCGTTGCACATTTACGTGAGCAATACGTTGATTTCCCGTTATTTTACAAACCACTTCGTAACGAGGACGCACCATGTATTTTCCCGTATGTATCTCGATTTGCTGTGGCCAGCAGGCATCGGGTAAAAGGTCAGCAATATTAAGACGATAACTAGCAAAAGGTTTAATTTCTAAGGGAAGCCAAGCAATGTGTTGGTCTTTACCCATTATATTTAAACCAATGGTGTGAGCAGGTATGGAAATGGGATGGCTATTTTGAACCCACAAATAGACAACTTCATTTTCTTGAGGAGCGGGTAGCCCCGCATAGCGATCAGATGGCCACGAGTTGGCATCATGAGTACAAGAAATATGGCCATCATCATGATAGGTATTTAACGCATATTTAACGATATCGTGACCTTGGGCACCAAGTACATGAAAGAAAAGCTGACCCGTAAAAGGTCTTAAATTGAATCGTTTTTGAATGTCTTGGCTATTCATAACAATAGTATGATCACTGGCTTCTAAAGACTGCTCCCACTGAACGAGTATTTGCCCATCTTCATTAAATAGAATACACGACAGACGGACATTTTTAGCACCGTAACGGTTCCAATAATTGGCAGTCACCAAGCTCGTGTGGAATCCGTCTTGTTCTCTAAAAAAAACAAAGTTGGTAGCAAAATTAAGGGGAGCAAGGTAATTTTTTTCGCTCTTTAATTCCTCAAGCTTAACTTCATCAAGAGTGTGAATTTTCATCCCTTTTGGGAGATAGGGACTGATCGCAGGAAGAAAACGATCAGCATCAAACGCTAAGACCAAAAGCGCTTGAGCTTGACATTGTAGGAGAGCTGTTAGCGGTTGGGTGGCAAGGTCTTTAATGAAGGAATAAGCTTTGCCGATATGATCAAAATTTTGACTGTATACGTTTGAAATATCTAGTTTTTTAATGTCCGACCCGTAAAATTCCAAGATAGCTTCCAGCAAGTCAAGAGGGTCATAAAGAGCAACAGGTTGCTGGCATAGACTTGTCAAAAGGCTTTGCATTTTTTGAAAGGATTTTGGGTGCGTGAGAGCCTTATATAAAACATTGCCGCCAGCATGATTGTTAAATGTCTCAATCTTAAGTGTCAAAACCCAATCCCCTCTGCGCTCTGAAAGTCACGTTGACCCTGCTGAATATAGCTTTTGAAGCCCTTCCTGAGCAAGAAGAAAAATCTTAAGGTTTCCTTAGAAAAAATAGACTAAGCTTAACATAAGAGTTAGACTTGTTTAAAAGAAAGGATTTAAAAAAAATGACAAAAGATTTACTTGCAATAATGTTTCTGGAAGGTCGCACCCATCATAAATGGTTAGACAAGTCCATAGATGATTCTTTATTACAGAAAGCTTATGATTTAGCCAAAATGGGACCAACAAGCGCCAATTGTTGTCCGATGCGCATTGTTTTTGTCAAATCAAAAGAAGCCAAAGACAAACTCAAGCCATGTCTGGATGGTGCGAATGTTGACCAAACCATGGCATCCCCTGTAACAGCG
>Ga0209208_10009103_pt1 | contig 13106 bp, 12 predicted proteins | sample S1TSphfallax_3_FD_187694 | JGI IMG/M metagenome (GOLD analysis project Ga0209208, IMG submission 187694) | Host-associated microbial communities from peat moss isolated from Minnesota, USA - S1T2_Fd - Sphagnum fallax MG (SPAdes) (version 2) | ecosystem: Host-associated > Plants > Peat moss >...
TGATACCCAATGCGTCTAGCAACCAAGTTTGCATTGAATATTGCCTTCCATGTGCACATTTTTTCACATGATGTTTGAGCCATGTACACATTCACAATTCTTAAAACATCCCCATCTGAAATTTTGAACAACAAAAAAATTGGGTTCAACCTTGCATAATGATCCCATGATTAAGTATAGCGGGAGTCAACTTAGGTGATACTAAAATGGTTCTCCCTAGACTCCATCTCAAAGACCTCCCCAATTGTATTGCAAGATTCCACATAATGGCTCTATTCTTGAATTCTACTACCTTATCGAATTTCAAACACTCATCCTTGTTTAGAAGATGTTCTTGCAGAATGGGGAGGACAATCTAGCTTGTTGAATCCATGCTTTGATGCTTCATTGTGAAAGGAAATCATGCTTGAATTGAATGTAAGCCTTCAAGTGTTACCACATTCTCAACTGGTTTTTCCTTCCAAAACCTGGTTTTTTGGAATTTATTTGAATTTTCAGCAGCAGATATCACTTTAAAAAATTTCTCCTACATTATGAATCCAAATCTTACCAAATAAATTCCACTAAATCCTGCTCACTAAATCTTTCCAACAACACCAAAGGCACATTTAAATTCATCTGAGGTTTTCAGCTATGATTTAATTTTCAGTGAAAAAATCATTCAATATTCAAGAACTTTTGCACCACAAGTCCAAATGTCATGGAACCAAGCCCATGCACCGCTCCTTGTTGAGAGGGTTCTAAAAAACACCAAGAACACACAATCTGAAACATCCCAGATTGGTGGATCTCATAACTACAAAACAAAACAAACTACCTTTGTTCATAGATAGATAGCTGGGCCAAAAGGAAGGAACTCTGTACTTCAAAGTAGAACCTTCTATTTTGGGGAGCCTCCATAGTTCCAATATTTTTTGAGTGATGGGCCAATCGAATTGGCTCATTGAAAAGAAAAGAAAAGAAAACAGCTTTGGTGTTGGTGCCACAAAAGTGGCTTGCTATGTGCATTGTTGAATACACCACTAGCTATGCCATTTTTTGTCTGCTTTTTTAGAGTGCAAATAAAGACATGTGACAGAACCTTGGTTCTCAAATCCTTTGAAAAAAATACCAAACCAAACAGCCCTTTTTAAAACTGTCAGTTCTTTGTTGGTTCTTTTATGAAAACCTCCGGTTCTGTGATGTTTCAGAAATAACCACACAACACCCGAATGTTCACTACCCGTGGGTCTTTCCCACGGTGTTCCTTACCCATGCGCTTTACCACCATTGTAAAGCACAGCACAACAAAGGCAAACACTATCATGAACCTAAACATTCCAGAGTAGATCACAAGCCCGTAGGAGGGGAGGGTTTTTATGCCAACTCCTTAAGAGTGCGAGGGGACCTTATGCCTACAAGTAATGTGGAAATACCGCATTGTTTTTTACTGCACAAGAACTCTTTTGTGTTCTGAGAGGCAAAATAGTGATCATCAATACTCTCTATATTGGGGGAGTCATAAGTTGAGCTAAACCTAAATTGCTAATATACTACATTTTACTACCACACCACACTAGATAGTGGTATTTAGTAAATAACTAATTGTTTTAATGTAAAATGCTACAAAACTCTTTGACCTAATAGCATGACCTTGGGGATTTCTTTCACCTTCTCATTGAGGACTTGTTCACGAGGACCGACTTTGTCAAGATGTGTCATGGCATGATTCACATACAACGGCACCATATATTCCTGCATATACTTGCGCTCTGAATTCTCAGAAACCCCCACCACACCAGCAAGGCAATTCGGGTTTTTGAATTTCTCGCACAGCTCCCTCTCCATCTTAAATAAGTAGGGTGTATTCTCTGCATTGCTTCGAGGTTCCCATGACCCAAAAATTGTGCGTCTGAAGGTTGCAGAAATCCCAGACTGGTTGAACCACCGGCGTTCTGGTCTTGGTTTCCAAACATCTGGTGGGACTGATCTATGGAAAAAGAAACAGTATGACAGGTGAGCTTCACCTGTAGATGATTTATCTTGGTAGTTAAAGCCTTTTGAGACTTGCCTGTTTGAAATGTCGACTGCAAGTCCATCCATTGAAGTACCTGCAGATGTCCTAGTCGCGGTCTCGGATCCAGTTACGTTAAGTCCACCTATGATAGGAATGGTTGCTTGGCCAGACAATTGAGACTGCCAACTAGTCCCAGAGCTGTCGGATGTGCTCTTTGTCAAAAGACCACCCACAATCTCACCCATATCTTGCATCTCATAATGATGAAGAACAGATTCATCCTCCTCCAAGCATTTGAAAGAGATTGTTATATTGTCATGGTACCATCCAAACCGGTCCTTCTCCCTTGGCTTTGGCCCACCATCCCCAAGAGCACACTCTGCCAGAATCTTAACATCTATGGCTCTTGATGCACTGTCTTTCTTAAAATCAAAAGTGAAAGTTGGAAACATAGCTGACACTTTGGAGAGAGATTCAGGCAGTTTTGGATGAAACGCACTGGTTACGATTGTGCCGCCTCGACCGGGTTGAACTCTCACCCTCAGAGCCAAGGGCTTCTCATGCAGAGTTGCTGATTCCTGGGGACGTATTCCATGAAAAGAATCCTCATCTCCACCACCATTGCCTCCTCTTGAGTCTAACTTCAATGTGAAAAAAGTTGGTAGGTTGAAAGTGTTGCCTGCCTGTCCTGTCTCCCACCCCCGGATGCCTTGTCTATCATGGTTCCCTCCATCTGCACCAGAAGCTGTATGCTGTCTGCCACACATGGTGGTGGTTGAAGTTTGCATCTTCTTCTTCATCATCATGTGTTGCGCAATCTCCAAAAGTAATGGCTCCATATGGGCACCATTCTCATCACCTGGTTTCTGATGAGTGTTGGAGACATAGCTCACCACCCCACTGCTGTTCATGCCTTTCAAACCCACACCAAACTTCATGGCCATTTCGTTTTCTGACATTACAACATCCCTGGAAACTGTGTCAATTGCTTGTTGTTGTTGGGCAAGCTTCACTGCCATGATTTTGAAAGAGCTTTGCTCATTCAAAGCTTCAGCCCAGAGTTCCTTCCATGCTTCTTCTCCGCACAGAATGACCTCAGCCTCTGAAGAGCTTGTCAGCAAGACCTTAGAATAGTCCATACCCACCCCAACAACTCGAGACATACTTGTTGCATCCAGAAACAGGAACTCTAGTGCACTTGCACCAAGAGGTGCTTCTCTGCCAGCAACCAAAACCTCTGTTGGGCTCTGTGCATGATGCAGCAGCTGCTCTATCCTCTTTGAAATGTTGACACAACTATCATCATCATCATCTCTCTCTCGCCCTGACACAGAATCTCTTCCTTTTGAAGAAATGTCCTTGGAATTTGCTGGCAAATTCTTCTTTGATGCCATCTCCGATTCCTTCATATGAAAATTTCCATTTACATTCTCAAGTACCTGTTGATGTTCATCATGCACATGAGACAGCTCAGTGTGGGAGGATAAATTTTCAGGGTCCTCTTCTGTCAAGGCTGGAAAATGGTCCACCCGTTGCATAGTATAGTCATCACCTTTGTCTATTCTAAACTCTGGCAAGAATGCCCACTCCTCCTGAGAGTCCTCCACACATCCCGGATATGTCTGAGTACTTGTCTCTACTTGTGAGTAATCCCATTCTTGAGTTTCTCCTCCCAGTCCTTCTTCTTCACTGAGTGCACTAGAATCATGATCTTTCTCACACGCCACACCCATTTTTTCATCATCACCACAGTGCTCATCCAACACCAATCCTTCTGATTCACTTTCGGCAGTTGCGGAGTCTGCAAACTTACTTCCTGATAATTGTGCATCTGGCAAGATATGATGACTCCTCAAGACTAATCCCTCATCACCTTTGAGTTCAGCTCCGACTCTTTCTGATAATCCAGCAGCCAACAATGTGTCCAAGACCTCCTCAGCGTGGACTCTTCGTCGCTTTCGTGGCCGGATATGACAGGTGTGTTTTGAGATGTGTATGACTTCCATGAAAGAAGATCGATGTCGCTGTTTTGGGGATGTCACCAATTTCTTTCCTGGACAGCCCTTGATAGCACATCTGTAATAGAATCTGTACAGTAGTACACAGCAACTGAATACCCTCAACAACAATTCATTCATAGAGATAGTTGGATACATCCTAAGTATGCTACTGTCAGGGGGGGTGTTTACTGTAATCACAGCAAAGAAATAAAAACACTGGAAACACTAGCTGCTGCCTGATGATCCAGCTATCCATCTTGTGCATGTCTCGAATGGATCATAACAACCTCAGAGAAAAATCCCCAGTGTAGTTGAAGGGTGGGTTACTTTCAGTAACAAGGCTTTTTAGAGCTGGTGTGTGAGAGCCCTAGGGTGGGGGTTCTTCCGTTGAAGATCCCTGGAAGTAGGGATTTTTTTGTAACCTGCAATTTTCAAACAGGGTGTCCTTGGTTGTTATGCTGGGTAAGGCACCTCTGTCAGGAGATTATGCTGTGGATCTTGGGTTCCGCTCTTGTGTCCCACAGCATAATCCCCTGACAGGTGCACCTTACCCTATACTTAGGCATGTATCTGGATGTGTTGAAATAGGAGAGAAATTCAGTGATAAAAATATCTGCACAACGAGGATCTGGGGATGGACTTGCTGTAATACATGTTCCATGTCCAAGTATCATAATCCTTGCCAGCTTTCTCCTTGGTTGTATCCAACTCTTCAACAAGCAAAGCTGCAGCATCCGCACTTCTCACAACTTCTTTTGTCACTGCTGTATCTCTGACAGAATAACTTCTTCCGTCAGTGGCTTTTGTATCAATGAGATTACAATTATGCAAATGAGAGTTCTGCAAGCTCAAACACAAAGGGTAAGAAAAAAAAACATAGAATCACAGAGTGTACTGCTAGCAGTAATCTCTGACCTGTTATTTGTTCTGCTTTTTGCTTTTGACTTTCTCAAAGGCAGCTTGGAGGATTTTGGTGTCAGTTGTCGAGAGAAAATTGGAGAAGCACTTTCCTTGAAGATCATCATATCACTAAGATCGTCATCATCATTGCAGCTGTTGTGTGTCCTTGACGCTGATTGTCTTGATGAAGAAGAAGAAGACAAAATCCCCCCAGCCTTGCTGCTAGCAAGTTCCCTCTGATGCAATCCTGAGAACCTCTTTGGATTGGAACGAGCAGGTTTATTTCTATTGTTGCTCGACACTGAAATGTTCTCTTGTTTCAGGTCTGCAGTCAGAGAAAAAATGACAAGTGTAAGTTGAGAGGCAATTGAATGATCAACAAAGCACAACAACAACCATATCTCATAAGCATGTGTTTCCCAGAAGGTTGGTTTACAAGATGCAAATCAAATGTCAGAAAGTGTCAGAAGTGGAAATGAGGAGGTGAATCCAGTGATGTATTAGGGTTTGCAGTATACAAACTGCTCCTCCAGGACTGCAGGCACAGCATGGCAGTACAACTTTTGGAAGACAAAAGACATACCTCGTAGGTGCAAGAAATGAGTTTGAAGTTGAGAGAGGCAGGAAGGAAGGAAGGAGACTTGGCAACATGAAGGTGGCAGAACACTGAAGCTAGCAGTAAGTGCAAACAATTGCCAAAAGCATGGCAGGGCTACTACACCCATCAGGCAACAGCAAAAGAAAACCTGAGAGGTTGGGTAAAAAAAGCAAGTGGAAGTGAGGACTAACCTGGATAGCTGGCCACTCTTTGCATCATCATCATCTTCTTCTTGGATTCGACTTTCTCCATTTTTGACTACCAAATTCCTCTGCACAGGTCTGTGAACTTTCACCACAGTCCTCAATCTGTCTGTGCAATAAACCACAGCTGGGTTCTTCAAAGATCCTATGTCCCTGTGTCTCTCTGTGTCTGTGCTTGTCTGTCTCCTCCTGTCTTTCAAAACCCTAATCCAGAGATCCACACTATGTCTCCAACACCCACTAACAGTTCATAGTGATTGAGACTTTCTGCAGCTAACTGGATCAAGCTCACATCTTCCAAAGTTACAACTTTCTCACTTGAAGAATTTGTTCTTCAATGAAGAAGAAACCCATCTGCCATAAACACGATGCAGCTCCGAAAAAGGAAAAAAAGCAGGCTTCTTCAGACATGTAAGGAGAAGAAGAATCAGAAGAATCAGCTCTCGATCCTCCTAATAAGACACACACAGAAAAACACAACAACAACAACAACAATTCTACCAAAGATTCAATCTTTTGTAGCAATCCCTGTTCCAAAGCTGGAACAAAGATTATACTTGGCAGCTTCGACACTAATGAAATTATTTGGAAGTCCATGATGGGTTGATGATAACCGGGTTGAGAACCCTGGGGGGTGTAACACGACAGAAGGGGGGTTTTCTAGGGTTTGACCCGCCGTGCTGCTGTTCAAGGGCGGAGGGTTTTTGGCTGCAACAGTGGAGGGAGGAAGGAAGGAAGGAAGGAAGAAAATGGCGGTGAAGAATTGAGTTGGAGGGAGGGAGAGAGGGGAAGGATTTTCTTTGCAACAACAACGGCAGTATGAGCCTCGGAGGAAGGCTATGTTTGAGTTCCAGCCAAGGGACGAATCTGACGGTGACAGAATTGAACAGACTGCATGGCGGCCTCAACTTCGGTGGTGGTGGGGGGAGGAGGAGGAGGAGACAGCTGCATAGTTTCAGCAGTAGCAACAGCAACAGGAGCAGCTTTGGGGTAAACGGAATCGGAGATCATCAGTTTAGTAGTGGTGGGTTGAATTTTCTTTTCCATCTTTTGGGATTTTGTGTATTTTTCGTCTCCACATTGTTGATTGTAATTCTGTGGAAGACACATTACATTTTGGGGGGGAGTGGACTGACTCATGAGAGGGAGCAGGAGGAATTTTTTGGTGGGTTTTGAACATTTTGTGCCATTGGGTTGCAATCTGTTTTGTGATTTGTCTCGAACCTTGAATTTCTGGACAAAATTTGAATACAGGAAGAAGGGGAGGAGGAACAGGAGGACATATTGCTGCTTCAACAAGGATCACCAACAGTAGTTCAAACCCTCTTACTCGACCATTCTTGAGTTTGAAGCACAGAACTTCCCTGCAAACACACTCTGTTTCAAGGCTTTTTCTGCAGGACAAGGACTACTACTACACAAGACTAGGTTCCCATCTTTACTCTGCAGAGTCATCTGAAATTGTAACAAATATCACACCGGTGGTGGAATCAGCAGCAGCAGCAGCAGCAGATCTTGAGGAGCAAGAAGTAGAAGAGGTGGTAGAAAAGTCTGTGGCTACAAGTACTACTACCAGGGTTACAGGGGATACTCCACTTGGTCAGCCTGGTGGCAAGGTAGGGATTGTCAACTACTACAACAAGGGTCAAGAAGAGCTGCACTTTGATGAGGGTTTGCCAGCAGCAGCACCAGCATATGACACAAGAAAAGACTGGAGTTCACGGCTATGGGTGGTTGGCCCGCTTTTTTTAGTCCTGTCCGTAGTGGGGCCCCCTTTGTATCTTCGGAAAATATTTGAGGCCATTCTTGAAGACTCTCTAGTTACAGGTCTGTGCAAATTCAGTAAATCTTGCTTCTCCATCATAAACCCATTTGTGAGTTCCTGTGCCATTGACTGATGCTGGAATAATTGATTAATTGGTTTGGAAATTTGAAATGTTGGGTTTTTTTCCCCTTGAATCCATTTTTTGCAGATTTTGTGATCCTGTTCTTCACCGAAATTTTGTTCTATGTCGGCATATCATTGTTCCTCTTCATTGCACATAAGATACAAGTCCAGCAGGCTCCAGCCTGGGCGTCTGTGTATGGAGGCAAGCTCTCATCTCAGCGGAACAACCTAGTGGGATACCGAGTGTCAATGATCATTTCAGTGGCCCTTGGAGTGGTCTTACCTGCTGTAAGCTTTGCAGTAGTCTGGCCTTGGACAGGCCCTGCAGCTGCTGCAGCTCTTCTTCCATACTTGGTTGGCTTGGCTGTCCAGTTGGTTTGTGAAAAGGTCGTTCAGTCCAAGCAGTCTCCAGTGTGGCCTCTTGTGCCAATAACTTTTCAGGTACTGAATACAATCCACAGAGCAGTTCCCTCAAATAGGTTGTCCAAAGGTGTTATAGACATCATTTGTACAAAGCTTGTCAAATTGTTGAGAGTTCTGATATCATGCAATTTTGTGTTTATATACTATAAGTTGTAAAATGAACTTTGAGCTTAGCTGTAATGTTGCTTTTATTATATGTGGAGACATGTACAATGAAAAGATGTTAAGGGAAGCAAACTTAGATGTCTTGTTTAGGGTTTAGGGTTTATGATAACTCTTGTGAGTCAAATCTTACACTGGTTTGACCCATCAACCAATTCAGTAGGCAATAAAACCAGGCTTTGATATTCAGATAATCAAGTTCATATATGTTCCCAACAAGGAATGCTGCTAGAGCTGTTAGTTACATCTTGTGGCTTTATTCTGAATTTTCCTTCAGAAAATAGCGTGTTTTGAGTGTTGATCTCTCTGATGTATGAGTGTTTGAAATGCTGGTACACAGATTTGAACAGGTTAAGGGAGTGAATAAGATTTGATATCTCTGATAGTTGGATTTTAAAAGGAAGTGGAAGATGACAAAGTTTTCTGTTTCTTGGCAGGTGTACAGGCTGCACCAGCTTAACCGAGCTGCACAGCTGGTGGCAGGACTTTTGTTCTCATTAAAAGGTCTGGAGGTGACAGTAGAAACCATGACAATCAATGGGTCATTGCAGACCCTTCTTTCAGTGCTGCAGTTGCTGGGCATTTTATGTTTGTGGTCACTGGGAGCATTTCTTATTCAGCACTTCCCTTCATGGCCACAGAGGGAGCCATCAATCTCAATACCATAACACTCCAAATGAGCACAGATTACAAAACTGTTTTGTTGTCATGTTGTCATGTTGTCCTGCTGACAAGAAAAGAGGACATTTGGATAAAAAATCTAACATAAACTTCAGTTGTGTTTGATGCCTAGTATCTTTGTGAACGTTCCACAAGAGAGCACCAGACGAAAATTGCTATTTCAGCATGACCCATCTTTGGTAATAACTAGTTCTACAGTGTTACGATTAGGTCTGTTGTGTCAGAAAGTTGTAAAAGGGCAACTCATATTGGCAGCAGATGTTGTCAGCTTTGAGCTGGTTTTCAGATGTGAAGGCATTTGTTACCAAAACAAAGAGTGCCACACCAAGTGAATGAGGTGGTAATCCACTGTTCAAGTGGATAATATGGAAGAGTCCTCTCATTCCTTTGATCAAGGGAAGACGGTCCCTATAGAATCTGTGTTTTGCAAGCTTTGGAACTTGACAATGACACCTGGACAAACAAACAGGTGCCAAATAGAGGATGAAGCTCTTGCTGTGCAGGTGTAACGATGGATAATTTGTATCCTTGGATTCTGGCACATTTGCTCTGTCAAGGACTGATTTTGGTGAGAGGAAGGGAGGAAAGGCAGGGGAGCTTTGCAGAATCTTGAGTCTTATGTAGTTAACCCAGGAGTTGGCAAAGAAGAAGTGTGTGTTTGGTTGCTGATTTTAAAAAGAGAGTTAAGGGAAGGACCAGAGCAGTGTTGTGCAGTTCTGTGATTTTGTGGATACATTCTGGTGCTGGTTTTCTGAAAATTTTCAGAATTACATAACCTCTGGTTTTGATTTTTGTGAAAGTTTTAGAACCTCCAAAACTTTTCAAAAATCTGGCAGTTGTCATGAAAGAACTGGCAAAGAACCAGGACAAATATGTAATCTTTAGAACAAAAATACTCGGGGCAAAAAAATTAGATTAGTCTACTTTCAATTTACCTCTCTTAAATGAGTTTTCAAACTTGTTTAATTCCTTCTTTAAGTTAACTTCAGAATCTATCAAACTAGAAGGAGCTTTTCAATCAACTCTTACATTGTTTGTTCCATTCTTAATCTCAAAGATCAACTTCTCAAAGTTATCAAATTGTAATTGGTTTCTCCTCAAATTGGATAGTATGCTAAACTTATATCAATAAGGGAAAATATTTTTTAAAATTTCAACTTGAGAATTGAAAATCCCCAATAGTTGTTGAATTAAAAAACCAACAATTGGGAACATATATTTGTGCTTATTTCACCACACTAAAAAGCATATGATGTTTTTTACATTCACATGATATCTTCAAAATATTGATCGATTAATAGAATTTAACAACTTTAGTAGTGCTTGCTATCATCTCAAAGATGTCTAAGTTGTTATTTTCATCATTTCTATCCACAAGAACTTTCAATTTTGAACGATGGATGCAAATGATTTCAAAAGCATATAAAACAAGGATCCTCTATCATATTCTTCAGTTATGGTTGGCACCCTTCACTCATAACTAACAAAAGAAGAAATCAATCTTAAATTTTTGAATCTAGGGTTTAAGATCAAGGATAACATATTGTGAGTTTTCTCATCATATTTTATATTTTGTCAAAAAAGAAAAAGTTAATGACCCCACAAACTTCTTTTTTTATGTTCATTGCAAGAATTCACAATTCAATATCCAAACCTAAATCATCATCAGTCAAAGTATCCAAAATAAGAAGACATTTCATTTCTTCTTTTAGTTTAAGGCTAATGGATATGGTTACATGCAAGGCATCATCCAATAACCAATGAGTTTAAAATTGGTTTAATACATTCGTAGTGACAAAATGAGACAAAATGTTTAGAATAATTTGTGATACATGCCATGTGTAAGGAAGGGGTACATGGCTAGTGCCCTTAGGATCAGTATGCTTGTTGTAATAAAAAACAATGTCTTTTTGAAATTGAATAACTTCTTGAAACATGATCACTTTGCTTGTCAATCTCCAAAAATAAAATCTCCAATCATAAGTCTAAATCTTATACAACATTTGAAACAATAAAAATCTAAAAAATTAAAATAAAATAACTTGTTTCTTACTTTGTTTTAACTAGTGTGTTCAATTTTTTGGGCCTCAGAGTTGCAATAATGCAAGCTTTCATTCATCCTTGTTGTCTTTTCCCTGACTTTCGAAGCCATGTTATACATTTTTGCACATCCATTTAGTAGATTTGACCCAAACACATCTCAAGCCTTTACACTCTTTTTTTAATAGTTGCATATTGATAAGTATTAGAGAAGGCATGTCCAAAACATGTGCCTTGAAAACTTTCCACCACACCCATTTTCACAATCAATTTCAGAATAGTTGTCATGGTATCCAAATTTGACCTCTCATCTTTGACATAAGCAAAAGAAATCTTTATATTGTTATAAAAGGTGTTGCAAATTTCTTGCCAATGTTTGCATAATGCTTCAAACAAACCAATTGTAATGTGTTTTGGCACCCAATTTTCTCCAAATAAATTCACTACCAATGTACAAATGTCATGTGCCTTTTTAAACATCCAAAGATTAAAACTTATTATAACATGAACATAATTTGTTAAACTAATAAAACATATTTTTATTTTTGTTTTCTCAACTAAGTTTGTTAGCACTTCCTAATTAAAGGTTTTTTTTGGAAATGAAAACAACATGAAGACATAACTACATTACTAAATGCTTCAACTAAATACTATCAACAAATAATGGGCAAATGGTTTCTGATAGCAAGAAAATGAAGATTCTTTATGAAAAAAATTGTGCACATTAATTTTTTTGAAAGGATATATGGCCCCCAAAAATTTGAAGATTGCAAGTTGTTTTTCCATTGAACTTTTCATGTTTTTCATTTCTTCTTCAATTTTTTTTTGCAATTAATTCATGGTTTGCATTCATATGCTTTTTCAATGTAGTTATCCCTTTATTCTTGAAATATGAAACAAAACCTTTTCTCAACCTTGTTTTTTATTTTAATATTGTAAGAGCCTTTAATCTACTGTAACAAAGAATACAATGCATAGCTTGTGGCACCTTAATATCAACATTTGGCTCATCATTGACACAAAAAAATGTTCAAATTGAAGAATTTATTTCATGGGTCTCCAATGATCTCTTTGTAATTTTTTCATAATAAACTACATTGAATTTGATAAACATGATGGTTGAATGATGTAAGTGTTTATAATAAAGGTGATTCAAACAATATATACAAAAGGTAAGTATCCATTGGATAGACCTCAATGATCAACTTTTGATTGAATAGTAATTTTTTCAATCACTAATCTTAATTCTAATTTGTTATAGTAGATTTCATCCTATCTACTTGTTCAATAAGTACAAAGTTCCATCTATTTCCAACATAATCATCATTTTTTGATTGAGAACTTGGCAATGTTTCAAACCTCTCATCTTCACTCCTCTTTTCCATTGCTACTTCACTTTCATTCATAAAAAAATCACATGGATTTGATTTGTATGACCTAGCTCCATTTTTCAAGAAGTGTTAATGGACCAAGATTGAAAAATCCAAACAATTAAATTCTTTCTAGTTTCATAAATCATGTTTATATATTTATTTCATTTTATTTTATGAAATTTAAACAAGCCGATAAAAGAAGCATTCATAAAACATTTATAAGTACATGATGTATGATGATATAACTCAATTTTCACAATATGCATTATGTAAACAAACTATTAATGAAGATATGCAAGTGTAAAACTACCTCAAATGTATTTAAGAAGTATAAGTCAAAAGTTTTTAAAAACTTTCATTTCAAACTTCTAAACAAAGTTTGAAATTTGCAAGTTAGTTTTTTCATAAGCAAATAAAAATGAACAAACATAACATGATAACATTACCTCAAACATATTAAAAACATACAAAACCAAAGAAAGAAAAGAAATACACTTAAGAAACCATAAACAACATAAAACAAGCAAAAACAAAAATTCAAAAATAAAACAAACAAACTTGGGAAAAGAGTTGAAAACATACCTAAAGTGCAAAAGTTGATGATGAAGCTCACAAATGTTCATAGTTGAATATACAACTAAACTTTCACAAATCCAAATTCTAATTGTACATGAGATTACAATGTGTGATGAAAATATTGATGAAAAATGAACATATGTTAATAAAAACCAAAAAGCTCCAACTTCTAACAAATCTCCTGTCGCAACCCTAGCTTTGGGCTCGCGACCAAGGCAAAGGGGTTGCAAGGGTGCGGGCCAAGAGGAAGCCCGGGAGTCACATCA
>Ga0209208_10009104_pt1 | contig 13105 bp, 7 predicted proteins | sample S1TSphfallax_3_FD_187694 | JGI IMG/M metagenome (GOLD analysis project Ga0209208, IMG submission 187694) | Host-associated microbial communities from peat moss isolated from Minnesota, USA - S1T2_Fd - Sphagnum fallax MG (SPAdes) (version 2) | ecosystem: Host-associated > Plants > Peat moss >...
TTTTTTCTTTTTCTTTTTTTTTTTTTTTGATGTTTTTTTTTTTTTTTTTTTCTTTTTTTTTCTTTTTTGTGCACCTCACCTCTTCACACTCTTGATAATGCTAGTTGTTGTTGTGCCCCTCATCTTTTTGAGTTCATGTGTTGCTTGAAGTTGCTAGTTGCATTGCTGCATTCGCCTCATCTCTTTGAATTCATGTGTTGCTTCAAGTTGGTGGTTGTTATTGCATTCACCTCATCTCTTCAAGCTCCTAAAATTATTGGTTGTTATTGTGCATTTCATCTCTTGGAGCTCCTCCTAAAGTTGTTGGTTGTAGATGTGCACCTCACCTCATTTAGCTTTTAAAGTCATTGGTTGTTATTGTGCATCTCACTATTTGAGCTCTTGAAGTTGTTGGTTGTTGTTGTGCACCTCATCTTTTTGAACTCCCAAAGTTGCTGGTTATTTTCATGTGCTTCATCTTTTGGAGCTCCTCCAAAACTTGTTGGTTGTAGTTGTGCACTTCAACTCTTTGAGCTCCTGAAGATTGGTTGTTATTGTGTGCTTCACCTCTTTGAACTTTGGCTGAATTTGTTGTTTATTGTTGTGCACTTCATTTCTTTGGGAGTTCTTGAAATTGTTGTTTGTTGTTGTGTGCATCGAATGTCAGAGCTTCTTGCTTTCTTAACTACAAAGCTAAGTTTTTTTTCAATCTTTTAAGTTATTTGCTAACTTTTTTTTATAATAATCTTACTTGTTGCATTTATCTTTTATGCCACCTCAACATGGGGGATGCACAAATTAGCAAAGTTGTTATTATTTCATGTTTTTTTTTTCATAATCAAGCTCCTTCAACAAATAATAATTGAAGAAAACAATAATTTATTTCAAATTTCAAATAGAGTTCACCAAAAAACAACTAGAGTTTATATGTTGGCTCTTGCAACTCTCCATCAATTTTGCATGACAAGTCCTGTAAATATGTCATTTGACTTGGGGCATTGGGTGATACCTAGATCTACTATTTGGTTTTCAAGGTTTCTACTAACAAAGTACATGATGATGAATGTTGGCTGCAAAATTTTAGAATGAGCAAGAAGACCTTTTTTGAGATTACTAATTGATTGAAACTTACATCAAAGACAAATTATTGACACAAACTATCAAAGTTCAATTATGATCAAAATCAAAGTGGCTTGTTCAATTTACAAATTAGCACACGGTGTAAATTTTCCAATATGTTCAAAATTGTTTGCTTTGGGAAAATCCACGATTTATCTTGTTCTTCATGAGGTTGTCTACACTATTAACAAGATCTTCAAGAATTTGATTTCTTGGCCAAAAGGAGATGATATGCAAACTATCATGACAGATTTTTAGGATTGGTGTGGATTACCTTCGCTGCAAGGTGCCATCAATGGCAGACATGTTTTCATTGCCAAACCTTCAACATCATTTGTCAAGGATTACTACTATCACAAAACAGGTGGGCATAGCATTGTTGCTTAAGTTAATGTTGATTCCAAAAAAAATTCATTGACTTGTTTGTTGGTCTTTTACATAGTGTGCATGACTCTAGAGTTTTGAGACAATTTTCATTATATCAACATGTGCAATATCAAGGTCTTTTTCATCACGACAGAAATGCAAGTGAATTTCCCCCCATACGTACTTAGGGATAAGGGTTACCAATTAATATCTTGGATCATGACTCCTTGTAAGGAACATGGACAACATACCATCTTGGAATTGTTGTACAATTAGTGGCACAAGTGAAAACTCCTTTGGCATATTGAAAAAACAATTTAGAAAGTTGTTAAGGAAGTTTGATTTGCATGTCACATTTCTACCATATGTCTTCAATTGTTGTTGTTTTCTTCATAACCTTTTACACAATCAAGGGGATCTTCAAGTTAAAATGTTAATGCACATTCTAGAAGGGGAAGAAGACTCTACCCAACAATTTGTAAAAAATAGTTCACACTTTGATGATCCCCCCCATTCCTCATAGTATTGAAGGTCGAGAAAGGTCCAAAGATGGTTTGAAAAGAGAATTAACCAACTATCTTGGTCTTCAACATGATTGCACATGAAACAAGCCTCAAGGTTTTGTCCCTTGAAACCAACACCCAACTCTTTCTCTCTTTCTATTTCTCTTGTTGCTTTCCACTCTTTTCTTTTCCCTCGTTTGCTTATTTTAACCACTACATCATTAAGCAACATCTTTCATGTTGTAATTTATCCTATAGTGTTGTTGTCTAGACTTTGTTGGTGAAGTTCCCTAGGTCTACTTGGAAGGTCCGTACATTCATGAAACAAGTTTCAAGGTAATTTCTAAACCTATGTATGCCATAGTCCATGCAATTTATCTATATTGTTTAGCAAAATTTGCCATATATGATTGCAAAAAATATTGAAAACAAATCAACTAGTAAAACACACCCATGTTTTGAATTACCCAACTTCTAATTATCATCATTTTCTTCTATAGGTGTAGCTATTAGCACTTGAATATTGTTGATGTGGTCTTCAACCAACAATTAACGTTTGTTAATTGCTACACTACTACTGTTTCTTACAAATGTTGAATTCAAGATTTGCGTTAAGCTAACAATTGCATTCACCATGTTTGTTCAAGTGTGGTGTTAGTCATCATGTCTCTTATTTTGAAATACTCAAGCTACCTCTCCATGATCTATAAGTTAGTGGAATTGATGTGGTCAATCGATTACACTAAGATTTGGCTTCCTTTCTTTATAACCTCTACCATGTTCTTGTGAGTTGACTCAGGAATACTTATGTCTCACCCCAATACTTCCAACTTATCTCCCTCCTAAGTTTATAATTTTTTTGTTTACAAAATCTAGTCTTTGAGTAGACTTGGTTTTGTTTACTAATTTGGGTGTTGTCTGTTTATTGGCCTTGTTTGCAAAATTCAAATTGCGAGCTAGAATGCGCTTCATTGAATTTGGTGTTTAAGGATTTTGTGCAGGAATGTGAATTGGGCTTAGTGGCAATATGGCTATTGTTGGGTTTTGTGGGATTGTTGGGGATGGAGTCATCAGTACATGGGTCTGCATGGGTGTGGGCAGTATGATGGGTGCTTTGCTTTGTAAAATTGTGGGTGAATGGATTTGTGTAAGGCTAGGTTGAACTACTAGCAATTTGCTAGGTCTAAAGCTTGATAAGTGAATGGGCATTGAAAAGTTGTGGAATCAAACAAAAAAATTATACTTGTAGAATTAGATAAGATGATTATACTTATAATTGCTACTCATTCATTTGAATTGATGTTGAACCAACTTTCATCTGCTAAGTAGATGTAAGCTACGATGGCTAACTTTTGTGACAAAACGGTTTTTTTCCCCTAAGTATTATTTATTCAAATGCATATGGTGATTAAGCTTAAGCTACTTGCTTAACCTAGCCTCGTTAATACACTAGGCTACATAAGTAGCCGTAACCTAATTACAAGGTAATTACACTAGTAGGATAACCTAGGCCTAATTAGTTTATAGGTAGTTTATGCCTAGGTAGGTAAGTAGATAGGCTAAAGGCCAAACTATTAACTAGGTATACATATATAAGCTTAGGTAAGCATAATTAGTTAGCTAGTTGGCCTAAGTAGCCTATTAGGCCTACACAGGTAATAGGTAGGATAATTAAGAACATACTTAGGCCTAAGATATAAATAGGCCTACCTATGCCTACCTAAGCATAGGTAGGTAACCTATTAAAGCTAAGTAAACATAGGCATAAACCTAATAGGTACCTACATGCTACTTAAGTACATCTATCATCACAAACTTTTAATATATCACAAAATTTCAGTAGAATTTGTGTGAAAATCATAAAATAATATGTCCATACAAAAATTGTGGGCTTCAAAGGGTAAAAGTGGCACAAAAATTATAAATATGTAAATGATGTGTTTTTTCTACTTACGATGTCTTGATGTGAAGTATGTATGATTTACATTTTAATTAAATATCATGATCTATAAATTTGCATAAAACTATGCAATTTTTATGTATTAACATGAACATTTACATATGTCATTCACAAACAATGACTCATTTGTTTGAATATTTAAGATAATGAATACATACAAATATTGTTCATACTAACCATATAATGGAATTCATGCGATTTTTATATGAACCTATGAAAATTAATTTCACATGGATTTTGTATAAACCTATCCTAGTAAGTTTATGATGTAGTAAATACACCTATTGGACCTAGGTACTTGCTAGGTACCTATTAGCACTAAAACAAATCATGTCATTTTCATTGTTTTTAATATTGAAATCAATCAAAATGGAGATCAGACACATTTGGACTCAATAAAAATAAGATTGCTTACGGTATGTAGTTGCTATTAGGTTAATCATCCTCATGTGATTAAATTTTTCATGTACATTTTGATTGAAATTTTTCATGTCTTTTTTTATTGATTTTTTGATTTAGATGGAAATATATGCTTTAATATTCAAATTATTAATGTTTTCTAAAAATTCTGCAATTTTCAATGTTTCATCATATTAGTTCATGGATTTTTGGTATTATTTCAGTTCTATTAATTTAGAACTTGGTGAATTATTACTGATTAAATGTAACTGAAAGGTTTATTATTCTCAAGCAAGATTATAATCAATAGGTAGCAAAACATGCACTAACCCTTGTCATGCACGAATATATTTTCCTTGTCACATCAATGTGACTAAACTTTGCCACAACTATAAAATGATTAATTTTAATCACATTCATAGGATGTCAAGAATGAGATTTGAACCTTCACCTCCATGGCCACATGGCAAGACCTTAACCACTTCACCACCATTTGATGTGAATCATATAATTGCATGAATTGTTGACTGTGAACATTAAAATATTATAATGTATGAATGACCTTAACTTTAAGTTTCTCGTTCTTGTTGTTATTTCTTGCTTAACAATGGACCAACTTGTATTTCTCAACTCAATCCACCAATTTTTGGCAATTGAAGTACACATAGGATTTGCCAATAGTTATAGTGCAATGGGAATATGATGTACATTGTAAGTTTTTAAGTGCAATCTTAATTTGATTTTACAAAATGGTGGTGATGCCAATAATTAAATATTGGCAAAGCCCAAGGTTGTATAATCAAAGTTTTTAGATAATGTATAAATTTTTCTTTCAAGTTTGGTAATTGCATGAGTTTCAAGAGCTTGTGGTTGGGTTTGGAGAGATATGGTGTACACATTAGGGAATAATGATTCATGAGGAGCAAAATTGCAACATTGTAATGTGTCGCCAACAACTGTGGATTTTAGAAACTTCAAATTGAAAACTACTTATGCATGCCATGAATTTGATTTGCCATTTGGTGGCAACCCTATAGGTGCATTCATAATTCACTACAAGAAATCATGGTTTTTAAACCATATTTTTGGTCAAAAAGGTCCATTTTGCACATTTACCAACTTGACCTTGATGGGTTTTTTTATTTTATTGGTTTGTTTTACCAATGAGTATAATGGTCAATCAAGCCATTTAGGTACAATCACAGTTGGGGTTCCACAATAGGAACCATGAAGGACATTATCCTATCTTATGTCCTAAGTCTTGAATCCTAAGGCCAAATCGTGTTTTGATATATAAAACAATGAAAGGATGCCATGTATGTTTAGTTATTCAATAAAAAAATGTTGCAAAACTTGAAAAAAATTAATTAATTTTTTTTGGATGTCCTTTTGAAACATAAATCATAAAGGAATGCAAGACTCCAAGACAATTCCAAAATGACAATCTCTCATTTGGAGTGCCAAAGTTTTATTAAAACCATTAAAAATGTAATTTTATTTAAATCCACATTTCCTATACTTCCCCTCAAACCTTTGGAATGTAAAATATTTATTAATATAAGTGTCCTTATTAATGTAGCCCTGTTGATGAAGAAAATTCAAGATTCTAATATCAATTCCAAAAAAAAATGGTTTTTTACATTACCAAAATTTTATGCCATCATGTAGAACATAGTTTATTTTATTTGTGGTTAAAATATGAATTAATTTGGACAAACATTGTTATTTTAGTTGATTCCTTTTCAATAAAATTGCGTAGTGGAACAATGTTCTTGAAATGTGTTCCATGGCATTTAAGGACATGTTTAAATCATCCAAACGACAAGAAATCACAATCATTTCAATCACAAAGAATGTGAGTATTTAACGAGAAAATAAATTCACAAAAATATATGAATCAGTAAATGTAATGGTCATTCAAAAAAGTGTCATGTGAATGAATTTGGGGTGAAACATTCCTTTTGTGTAACCCAACTATTATGTGCCCACCTAGTAAATTCAATAGTCAATTCATCTAACCACGTGTCACCATCATGTGCCATCCTAGTTCCAATATGTTTGCCACATGTCATAACCATAAGCTATAATAGTTGCCACATCTTAATGTATGGTTTGCTCATTATTTGCATAAATATGATAATTTTGTAATTTTTGTTTAACAAAAAAAAATATTTTTACCAATCTTGGTTGTGTGGGTCATGGTTTAATCAAATGGCCTAGGTTTAAATGAAATTATGTTTTTGCCAAATCAGGTCATATAAGCCATGACCTAATTGACTCGTCCAATTTTATTTTTCAAACAATTTTGTAGTGAATCTAACTAAGTCAACTTGACTACTAATTAAATCAACAGTCAATTTGTGTAGCCATGTGTCACCATTGTGGGCCACTTTAGTTCACATCCATTCACCACATGTCACCACCATAGACCATCATAGTCGCCACACAACAACATATGGTTTGCTCATTATTTGCATAAATATGATAATTTTATTTTTATTGTCTAATAAATGAGTGGTTTTGACCATAACTAGTTGTTTCAATCATGGTTTGATTTACTAGTCTAAGTTTATGTGACACCACATTTTTTACCAAATCTAGTCATATAAGCCACAACCTAATTCATTGGTTTGACTATTATCTCAATTAACTTGACTATTAATCAAATTGGCAATCAATTTGTGTAGCCATGTGTCACCATCTTAATTCACATCCACTCATCACATGTTGCCATTGTAAGCCATCATCTCCAGGTGAAAGCATGGCAAAGTACACACAAAAAGTAGTGTAAACAACACAATACTAAGGTCCCTAAATAAAAGGATTAACAAGTAAATGATTTTATGGGGATAATTTTTTTTTTCAGGTACACTATTTTATTTTATTGTTTTGCATGGACTTCAAAAGTTGAATTATTATAATCATTTAAAAAAAATTACTAGCAAGTACTTGAATGGGACCTAAAATTTGTGGCAATTTGAAAAATAAAGTTCAAGTAGTTGAAAGTAGGTGAAATGTTTTTTCAAGCACTTCAATATTGATGTGGTGAACATTCTAGCATAATTTTTTTCTTAATTGAGTTTCTTTTCAAAATTAAAATCATCCCCAACCCCTAAAGAATGATGTAATTGTTGGGTTTTTTTTTGGGTATTTTTTCAAGTCCAAATGATATGACACAGCTTGCTTTGAAAAGCTAAAGGGAGGCTAGAAATGCCCATGAAAAAAACTAAATGTTTCATTTGTTTTAAAATGCTAAAAGAAGGTTCTAAGTTTGAAAGACTCTTTTTTTCATGTTTTCAAGTAAATAACAAGGTAAGAAATATGTCCAAAATAGATTGTTTGCACCCATCTACCATGTGTTAATATCTATTTTGTTCATTATTTGCTTGAATATGATAATTTTGTGGCTTTTGTTTAATAGACAATGGTTTTTTTACTAAAACTAATTGTCTCAATCATGGTCTAATTAATTAATCTAGGTGTATGTGATTATGATTAACTAAACATGGTTGTACAAGCCATGACTTAATTAATTGGTCTAGGTACATGTGAAAGTGGTTCTCTTGACTATTTGTAGTATGATTTCCTTGATATTAATCTTGTTATTTCAACTAAGCTTGGAGTTGAAATCCTTGAAATTGCACATCAATTTAATGGATCATAATTCCAATAGGTATAACTAAAAGATTACATGTGTAAGATATCAAATAGTTTAAAAAGCTCACAACATTTGTCCAACAAAAAATGTGTAATGACATACATACAAAGTCCATGACTTCACACTTACATCACTTGAAGCTATAACAAATCACACTAAGAAGCACTACTTACATGCAACTAAGTCTTTTTCACATCAAAGTACAATACCATTTATAAAATCCATTAGCTTTGAAGGATTTGGATTCAATGGAAATGGTAATTTCACTATATACCCCCTTCTTAATGAATGTCACAACCATAGAACAATGCCTAGGTACAATGGCATTCCCATGGAATGACATACTCAGCACATTAATGGGGTCAAGGAGTTCAATTTTCATCTTCAATATTAAAAACATTACATGTTATGTTTTCATGCAATGGATACCAAAGCACATTGAGGGGACAATGTATTCCTACTATATTGTAATTGAACAGAAAAATTAAAATACATGTGTAGATTATAAATATTTCAATTTACACATGGGGGAAATGTGAATTGCGTTTAAAGTGTTGGGGTGTGGGTACACACAAAGGAGCCAACGGGATTACTTTACAAAAGGACTATGAATATGTGTTAGTCCTTTTTCACTTTTTCATATGAAATTTTTTTTGAATGAAAATTTTTGCAACTTTTTATTAAAAATACATATAGTTGGCCCAATATATCACATGTTTTTTGCAAATCATTGTAAAATAAATATGAAAATTTCAAAGTGTGTAAATTTTGCCAAATTTTGCATTTCATTTTGAACATTTATCACGATTTTGCATACCAAAATATTTTAATTACTTTAGGTTTTTGTTTCTTGTATCATAAAATACAACTTTTTTTTGTATGTCATGCACATTACACCCCATTTAATGTTGTGAAGGACTTTTGAAAATTCAAAATTTTTAAAAATACTTTGAATTTTTAAAATTTTCAAATTCCATATCTTTTTAATTGGGAGTTCTTTTTGAATGTGGGTAGAAGGTTTTATCTTTAAATATTTTTACCATCAAAATTATGTTATTACAATAGTCCTTTACTTAGTCCTTTGTAAAATTAACCACAATTTGACACAACACATGTTGAAGTTCAAACGTCTTTTACTAAAACCAAAACCCAAAATTTAATTTAATGAATTTTTAATTTTAATTCCTCTACATTCATATTAATCAATTAGCACAACTTGGAATGATTAACATAACTTTTAAATGTCAAGGAAAAAACATATGTAAAAAAATTCACAATTTTCACCACTATTCAACATGGTTTTTGGTTCCTATGTGTGGACTTGCACCCATTGTTGACACCATCTACCAATGACAAATACACATTGTTATAGACGTTAAAACTAGATGAAATAGAAGGAAACAATAATTTCTCTCAATGACCAAAACATTGCAAATGTTTGTCTTGCACTTCCAAATCAAACAAAGTTTGGTTTTAGTCTAATCAAATAAACAACCAAAGCCACACAAACCCCACCCTTGTCATTGATTTGTCTTTTTTGCAAGAAATAACATGCGCTTTTGTGACTACTTGGTCTTTACTTGATCACACATTCTCAACTTTTGATCCTCCCCATTTGCTTGTTTTGTGCTCTCTATAGTTGTATCACATTGGTATAACATTCTAGTTGGCCTTTGGACTTGGTCAAAGTCTACACATAAAAACATCATTTGCATGATTGAGGTCAAAAAGTTATGCATTATAAACATTATTAATTTAAAGGCTACTAGACATAGAATGATATGTTATACATTTATTTTGTTTCATGTACATATTGTGGGTTGATATTATTCATAGTAAAATATTACAAATTCAAGAAAAAAGGCCAATTTGGATGTAACTCCCTTGCTTGTGTATGAGTAACATCCAAAGATTTCATTGTGGCATTTGGAATAATCATTGGATTTGGACCATCTTGTCCATTTCCTTTAGCATGCACTTTGAATGACTCCTTGGTTCTTATTAGTTGAACATGCTTGCACATATTCAAGCACCAACATGTTAGGATTTTTTTTTAAATGCACTTGGCTTAAGATTAAAATTTTGAATAAGAAGGTGATAGCAACCAACCTATCAAGAATTTGTTTTCCAATGGAAATGTAAAATGTGTTCTTACCATGGGTGGAAACACATTACAAGGGGGTCCAACTTGGGCACTTTCATTACATATGCCAAAAGTATACACCTCCAAAATGTGTTGCATTCAATTGTAGGTTTCACTTTTGGTGTTTAGGCTTTATATTTTGACTTTCATAAAGTTAGTGCTATTTAATATTACTTGAAAAAAAGAAATAAATTTAAAAGATTAAATTCAAGGAACAATGGGTATATTTATGGTATACATAATATAATTTTTAAAGCTTATGTGTTGTATTAGACTACATTAGTTTTTTATTTGAATTAATCAACCAATTTTTTTTGAAATGGAATTAAAGAAAAGAACCCACCTCACATAAAACTTGTTTTCCATTTGAACGTGTTGTTTCTCAAATTTTTGACTTATTGCATACTTAATATGGTTTTTTTTTGAAAAAAAATAAATTTGTTATATGATAATTGTCAAAAATTTACATGGCTCACAAAATTATTCCAATCATATGGAATCACAATGTTTAATAAATACTAGAAATTAATTCAATTATTTTTTTGAGTATATTTACATTTTTTAATATGTTGTGATGTACATTTTTTTTGCGTAAATATATTCTAACATCACATAATATATTTGCGTTTGACTTTTTAATGTTTTGACCTACCATAATATGCAAAAATATTGTGAAAACCCTTTTTAATAATGATAGGTACTTAAAAAAATACTACAATGCAACAACAATCCCCCCCCCCCCCGCCCCACCTCCAATAATGTACTTTCACCCCCATATCAATGATGCAAGGAAAACACATGTGTCAATTGTGCACCTACAACTTTAGTGCCATTTTGTCCTTTATGAGGTCTTCATTTATTCCTATTGTTGTAGGGGGTTGTCCCAATTCATTTTCCTACAAAAGCATGCAATATGCTTCCTTGCATGTGTGAACTCCCAAGATCAAAACATACCCTCATTATGCATGGATTTGAGCCCCCAAAATCAAAATAGATGCATGCAGTATGCATATTTGATCGCCCAAGATCAAAATAGACCCTTTGTTATGCATGTATTTGAGCCCCAAAAATCAAAATGTGAACTCCCAAGATCAAAATAAATTGTCACATTTAACATAAAAAATGAAAACCAATTGAGTGACCAAGACCTAAATAGACCCCTAAGGTCCAAGCATGGTAAAGTGGACCAAAAAGTATGTTCACCAAATCCAAATTTTTAATTTGGTAGTTTTTCAACATAAACATAAGGTTCAATTTTTTTTTAAATCTTGTTATGGAAGCCTCCATGCTTCCATTGAGTTTTTATGAGTTGAATACAAAATTTGAAAAAAATTAGTAAAATGAAAGCAAGTAATAAGTAGGAATGAAACTAACATGTTAATATTGTATTCATTCCTATTCTACATTAAGCGTTAAATATATTTTGATTATACCATGAAAAATTTCAAAGTTCACTAGTATATTTAGCATGCCATTGATTTAAAAATAAATGGATCCAATATTTAATTTACTTTGTAGGTTGACATCTACTTGATTTTGATGAATAACAAACCTACTTTAAACATATGATTTTTAATAATAGTTATAGCAAAGTCAAAGAACTTCATATAGTTAAACATTAAAGTAAATAATATTCTTGAATTCGTATACCAAGGCCTACTTGATGGCCACTTTCCATTTATACTACAAAGTAATTTTCTAATCTACTTTGCCATGTTTTCACCCCTTAATATGCACATTTGTGAAGTTGTTAATATCAAAAAATACACAAACCCATTATGTACTTGTGAACACCCAAGACCAAAAAAAACCCCACTTTAAACATTTATGAGCTGGACTTTAGATTTTTAAAGTTTTATATTTTGCAAGTTTGAACTTCCAACTTGAGCAAAACTGACCCCTTTTATACATGTGTGAAATCTCAATTTTAAAACAAATCGGCATTGTGCATATTTGAACTACCAAGACAAAAATATACGTTCACATAACATCTAAAACCAAAACCATTTAAGCTACGAAGACTAATACAAACCCCTTTTATGCACATTTGTAAAGTTTGAATATCAAAATAAGGTAAAAACATAGTCAAAGGAGCCACCCAAAAGTGGACACTCATTAAAAATACATTTTTGTATGTTTGAAAAATCATAATGGAAGCACAATAGTTTGGATTTTCATAAACCTTTTTGGAATATTTTTCATTAATTGCAAAGTTTATATGTTCAAAAATTGACACAAATAAAAAATGTTTTTGCATGTTCAAAGCATTCAAACCTCAAGAATGGGGGACAATTTTTATTTTTTACAAATGTCCTTTTTTCTACCAAATGTGCACCATTCCTTCTAAATATTGGAGAAGATTTTAACATTGATGATTTGAAAGGCAAAAGGACTTCAATTAATGATATTTTTTAGTTAACCAATTTGAACACATTTGGTTCAAATATTGACCCTAAAAATTATGGATTTTGAAAATGTGGCCTTAACAAAAGTTGTTCATGTTTATGTGATAAAGGGCATGAATGCATAATATGGTAAAAACACACTACATTCACCTAAAAAGGATGAAAGTCCATTTTTACAATCCAAATCTAGTTATTTTTCCAAAAACAAATTAAATAATGTTGAAGTTCTTTTTTTTTCCCACTTCCATACCAACATAATTTTTTTGTTTTTTTAAATCTCTAAAAATATGGGCCTTGAAAAAATCGATTTCAATATCAAAATGGACTTTATGAATTTAAAATTTAAAATCTCTAAATTTTTTAGAGACTTTTTTTTGCTTGATTTTTCATCTTAAGTGTTATGGTATTTCAATGTGTGGTGGTAAAAAGTTATAGGCTTAGTTTCCAACTCCACTAGAAGGAAAAAGTCCATAATGATAAATTTCTAGGGGTAGTTTAGATTGTGACATTGGATGTACCATCCTATGTAAAATCCACCTTGGATTGAACATTTGTCCTTTTGGTGAAAAAAAA
>Ga0209208_10009105_pt1 | contig 13105 bp, 7 predicted proteins | sample S1TSphfallax_3_FD_187694 | JGI IMG/M metagenome (GOLD analysis project Ga0209208, IMG submission 187694) | Host-associated microbial communities from peat moss isolated from Minnesota, USA - S1T2_Fd - Sphagnum fallax MG (SPAdes) (version 2) | ecosystem: Host-associated > Plants > Peat moss >...
TTCGTGGCCCCTAGCCAAAGGGAATCCACTTTTGACCTGCTTTTTTTTTAATTTTTTAATTCTCTTTTTAATTTTTTCTTGAAACTTTCGCTGGCTAGCCTATTGAATTAAAAAAAAATGAACTAATTCTAACTACCAATACCACCCACGTTCGGCCAATCAAATGGCTCGGCACCCATCCTCGGGAGTGGGATGGATTCACAATTCCGCAACCTAAATTTCCTAGTCTTTTCCTGTGGAGCATGTTCAACTAATCCAAAGGCCACAGTGAACCAGCACCCACCAGCGCACCATGAATGAATGAATGAAGGATGAATAGTAAGTGGTCAGAAAACAGTTTTCTGTTGGGTTCCAGTTCCCTAGCTAACCATGGTGGTTATCTCAGTTGCTTTTATTTTTACCTACTTACTTACTAACTACCCACAAACCCTTACCTACATATTAACCATCTACTTCTCTAGTAATTACCTACAGAATTGGTACCCATATATGAGACCTATTTCTTACAGAATTGGTTATCAAGGTGAAACCAAATACCTTACCCTAAGATCGGTTTCGTCATCAAATAATCCTCAAAATAGTGAAATGAATTTTTGTGAAAACATGAAGTTGAGAAGTTGAAAATCATCATAATTATGAATTTTTTACACTCTAAATAATTTCATTACTCGTAAGACAATATCATAGTAGATCATGGAAAATAAAATAATTTCAAAATTAAAAAAACGAATTTTGAACAACAGGGCATTCCATTTTTCCCCCCTTTTTTTGGTTTTTTTTTTTCCATGGTACCTGGCAAGAAATGTTTACCAGAGCCGGTCTCTAACTTCGGTTAGAGCATCTACATAGGTGCTCTGTATGTGGATCCTGCTTTAGTAAAATTGGATGAAGAAAATCCAACGTCTGCCAGTTTGGCCTCAGGGAAATGGTCCGCATGATTGCACAGGTCGCCATGGCTGGTGAAAAGCGCAGCATCGCTGGTGCACCTGCAAGAAAAGAGTGTAATAAATTTGATCTAACTGCTGGCTCAGTGTTTCTGATTGGCCCATCATAATGATTCGTCCAGGTGGTTTGCTATTAGTAGTCCCCCCGTCTATTTGCGGTCCCAGTTCAGTTTTGAGTTTTATGGATGGGGTTGCAAAAAAAGTACATAACTATAAACTAAACTTGGATGCGAAAAATTATTTTCGCATGCTCACATACTGAGCACCATTGGAGATGCTCTTAGTCTAGTAAAGACCAGTGTTGTGTGGGTATTTGATTTTTTTAAATAATTGACGATTCTAGTTTTTTTTAACTTTCAAAATCAAAGAACCATCAATGTCAGTTTTTTTGAGAAAAAATCAAAATTAGAGAACCATCGATTACACATATTTCAGAAACATCAAAGAACCGACACTTTTCATTACTTTTCATTCATAAAAGAACATGCAAAGAACTGACAGTTAGAAAGGTGAGCTGTTTTAATTTTTCAAAAGAGTTGAGAGACCGAAGGTTCTAGAGTTTATATACCAAAACTGATTTTTTTGATGTTTTTTTCACCCTCACCAAATGAAGTGAGTGTATTACCCGGATTGATAACCGGTGGGTATCTGGAGCTGATTCTAACACTGGCAGAAGACCTTGGTGGAGGGCTTATTACCCTATGCACAGAAAATAATAAGTAAATTTAAACTAAAGAAATAAGATGCTCTACAGTATATCCCTTTGTTGTAGTAGCACCTTCCATCCCAAAAGAGATTCCCCCAACTGGCATTGACTCGTATCTGATCTCTTTAAAGTCCTAAAAATGATGAAACCCTGACAAGCTCCAGCACCCAGCAAAGCTTTGTAAGCACAGGAAGAACAAAGAGAGAGGACCCAAGTCCAAGCCAAAAGAGTAAAAACCCAAAGTTGAGTCACAAAGGGCGGGCAAAGGAACAACAAATTCATTCTAGAATCTCTTAACAATTTCTTTCTTTTTTCACACACTTGGTAAAGCAACCCTAAAACTACTGAGGCTACCCTCCTCATCCAAGAAGTTCCTCTGAAGAATTGTCGTAATGTATTTAGACGTATTAATATGTTGTGTACAAGAGGCCATCATTTCAAAGAATGAAAAGGAGGTAGGATTTTTGTATATTATGAACATTTTTTCCAAGTCTATGTATTGTGTATGATTTCCTAAGTCTTGTTCGGTGTGCAGTCAAGAAAATCATCTGTCCAAAAGAGCTGTCAAAAGCTGGAGCTGATTTTCCTTCACTGGTTCTGTCTTCTGACACTGAAACTCACTCTTTAACCCTCCTCCTTGGGTGAACTAGCCTAACAACACCAAAGAAGTTCCGCTCATACATGGAGTAAACACCAAATTCTTTTGGTTGCTTTTAAACATTATAAATGTTTTTAAAGTCTCATCCTAAGACAAAATCAGGGGTCTTGGAGGACAATTTCACCTCCTTGAGAGAACCCCAGCAAACCAGTGTTGGGTGAGTATTTGATTATTTTTTCAATAATAGGTTAGAACAGCCCATCACCGATCAGCAGCTGGTGATTGAACACCCATTTAATGGTTTACAACACTGGCGTTAGTTCTTATTTATGTTTATTTTCATTCAAATGGAGACCCATGACTGAATGTTTGGCAATAAATCTTGTGTTCTAATTTTTTTTTTAATGCAAAACACATTTGGAAATTTAATGTTTGGGAATAAGGGACAAGTCACCCAACTATAAAAATGGAGCATTTTGGAGCACATACATTTTTTATTATTTTTGTGCAATTTTTTGTTTGGTAATACAAGTCGAAAGTAACATAAAACAACAATGAGATGATTGTGAATTTGAAGCTTTATGCATTAAAGAAATTTAACAAGTATTTGGGAATTAATCCTTGGGTGAACACAAAACAACATACCAAGCATACAAATAAATATATTGCCCTATTTTAGAATAGACCCCACATAGGAAACAACTCAATTAAAATTAAAACAATGAAGATAACTTTGGATACCATTGGATTAAGAACCAAGTAAATCCATTAAAGACTTTCCGGCCACAATGCACATTTGTGGTTTTTCACCAAAAATTTGGAAGCAACAAAACAAGGACAAATATCACATAGCTTTGCAATCCTAAAGTATAACCTCATAATTCTAAATTATTAAACATGTCACATCAAGGAGGAAGTTTGTTGCAAAAGTTTCAATGGTTTTTTAAAAATTATAATATGGGATCAATAAAATATTAGATAACAATTTAGTTACAACTAAGATCAAGAAGGCAATAGAAGTAAACCCTAATGCAAAATAGGTGGATAAAAATTTCCTTACTACATTTGACATTAAGGACTTCTACATTTGAGATTAATGAGGAAGTGGAAAAAGTTCCTATTACAGGTATAGCGAAAGAGGAGGTATTTGATATTAAGGAGGAAGTAGAAAAAGTTCCTATTGCAATTATAATCAAAGAGGAGGTAAAAGAGCTTGCAAAAATAGAAACAGTGTAAAAAAACCCAAATCTAAGTAGCATACCAAAGCTAGTATGAAAGTATAATGTCAAGTATTCAAATTACATTTACTATTGTTGCATTCAGCAATTAGCATTCCTAAAATTGTCATCCCATTTTATGTCAAGGACACGAAGAACCACAAGAATAAAGGCTAAAAGAAAGGTCTAAATTTGACTTTCAAATAAGGAACAAGATAAGATTATGTGATTCAAAAACAATAACACAAGACCTAAAAACAAGAACAAGAGATGTGTAAGACCAACATGAAAGCGAATTTTTATTACACTTACATATGCAAACATGAACATGAAAAGAACATGACAAGGTTATTTATATCTAACACATTTTTTGATATCTTGGTCTCCATACACAAAACATAGATTCGTATTTCTTATAAGACTTGAACAAACTCCAAGTTCTTGGAAATTGGGACCAAAAATAATAGGTTAAATTGGGACCAAAAATAATAGGTTAAGTTGAGTGCACCAATGCAAAATGAGGCCCTAGAAGGATCATCACAATGTCTAGGGGTGCACCATTAAAATTTTGCAAGGTCCATTCACGGTTGGGGTACCAAAAAAGGAAAAAATGACTTAAGGACATTTTAGATCTACTTTTTAAAAATACCATTTACATTAAACAAATTTGAGTGAAAATTTTGGAAAATCCAATATAAAATAATTCATGTGTTAATGGTGATTTTTCACAATCATACATAATTGTGTATGAATATTTTAAGTTTAATGCTAGAAATGCAAAAAATTCCATAATATCCCAAAATGGATTTCAATGGACAACCAAACATGTTCTTTGGCATGTTTATTTCTTTCACATGTGACCTACATCTAAAGCTAGACATTTTGAACCCATTGAACATGATTTTTTTATCAAATGGTGTTTTAAATGAGTCCTTTACCTTGCAACCCTTTATTTCAAAATTTCAAGACTGATAAATTTTTGAATGAGTTTTTCATCAAGTTCATCCAATGACCATGTATTTTCATAGAAAGGGGCATGTTTTCGTTGTATAGAAAATTGAAATGAATTGTATGATTTTATGCCTTCTTTTTTATTACTTAGTTAAAAATGTATTTTAAACGCTTGATTCCTTTAGTTCACAAGATTCAAAAGGACATTAACATAGTATCCAAATTAATTTTAAATATTTTTATTAATTAAAGAAGAAATTATTTTATTTATTGGCATACAAAAATCCACAACAATTATAATAATGTAAGATAAACAAAAATCCAAAGTTTTCCTTTGTAATTTTTTTTCAATTAGACACTCCTTTTTAATACCCCAATTGTGAATGGACCCTGCAATCCAACATATTTGAATGTGCCATGAAAATGACAAAGTGGTATTTTAAGTACCATATGTGAAGACTAAAAAAATTGACATCCTCAACCTATCACCCCAACAACACATGAGACTCAACACTCACAACCAACCTTAACACCAATGCAACAACAATGCCATCCTCCCATAGCAACAATACAAAGTTTAGCCAAAACTAACAAAGTTCCTAATGCATCTAAGTGAGCCAAGTGGACAAATCAACAACTAAAAAATTACATGGATGTAGTGGAGAAAGGACACACATCTTTGTAAAAAGCTAACATATATTGGAATATTCGACTCAACTCACTTTCATATCACCTCGATGGTAGAATTAAAAGCAATAAAGTAGGCCCCCAAGGTGTGTTAACAAAATAAGAAGATGTAAAAATTGTCACTTGGGTTTTGAACATGCAAATTATTAGATTATATAGCACCTTGCAACAATTGATATTAAAAGTTGTTAAAGTCACACAAACCATACCTACCCCATTCTAAAATGGTGTTCCAAAAGCAAGGTGGTGGTATTGGTTTTAAAAATATCATCTAAAAATTAGGATTTGGCTTATAAAAGGACTAGAGGTTTCTAAGGCAAAAAGGCTTATTAGGGAAGCATGACATAAATTTTATTGCAAACTAGAAAACATGTACACACAACATAAGCATCCATCAAATTGCATTTGGAATTCCAACGAAATAGGAATTCAAGCAAGGTGACAATTTGTTGTTGGGGTTTTGGTTAGGTGAGGCTCCCATTATGTTTATAACACCACCCTTAAGTCTTAGGAGTGGTTGATTATGAATTGTGTTGTTAATGTTATAAAGGTAACGTTGCCTTCATTTTACATTTTTAGAGGTTCAAGGATGCAAAAAAAATACATACAATTATGTAGATAGGAACATGCATGGCAATGTAGAAAAAAATTTAAGTGACAAGTTACCTTTTCAAGTAAAGGTTTTTTTCTTTTTTTTCACGTTTAAATTTATTCAAAGGGGCATTTCTCAATAGAATTGTCATCTTTTCATTATAGATGGGCATTGTTTTCACATCACAATACAATCACTTGAACAAGCAATAGAAATTGGGTTGGACATGGTCACCTTACCTACTCATACTTTGCATGCACTCTAGCCATTAGATGTCACATGCTTCAAACCATTCAAAATAGTTTTGAGAAAAAGAAATAGACTCTAATTATTTTGAACAAGACAAAATCACACTAGTAGCATGGGTGGACAAGGCCTTACAACAATCCTCACAAAAGGAAAACATAAAATCGAAGTTTGGAGTTTTTAGAATTTGGCCATTGAATATTATAGCAATGGTTGGAAAGTTTGGTACAAGTGATGTGTTCATTACAACAAAAGAAGAGGAACATGAAAATTCATACCATTTAAATGCAATTGATGAATCTAATAACAACGAGGCTAAAAATACCATAGAATTGCTAAACATTGTAGGGACATTTCAAGCAACAATTCTAACTACTCCTTCCATGTCTAATTGCCCCTCTTCACCCATGTCTTATTATTATGTTGAAATGCCACATAGTCTTGCCACCCCAAGAAATAACCATGAGGAAGATCAATTGGTGGTGAACTTCGAAAATGCTACTCCAAATTTAGATAACCTAATTAGTCTAAGTAAAATTCGAGGACCTATAGGATTGGCTAACCTATTGTTGTTACTAATATTACCAACCAAAAAAAGACAAGGCAATGAACCACTAGTGGATTATTCCAATTCACGTGGTTATATCAGACTAATATTTAACAACTCTAAAACAAAAGGCAATGGACAAAAAAGTTGCTAATAAACTCAAGGAACAAAAAATGAAAAAAAATGAAGAGAAAAAATCCAAAAAGGTTGAAGGTACACAATTTGCCCAAGTTAAATGAACAACTCAAAGGAGATTAATTAAGAAATAAGATATTAACTAAATTTAATTATGCATGGTTTGTTGTTGTTGTTAACATTGTTGGTGAAAGATTCCACGATAACTTTAAAGCAAGGTTTCAAGCCCATCCTCTAGGCTACATAGGGTTTGGTGTAAGAATCACATATGCATAACACATAAGTGTTAGATAGCAAAGAAGGGAAAAAATGCAACTTGTTAAGCACGTCATAGTTAAGTTGCAACCTTCCACTCAACAATTAAAAATGAGGGAGGTTCTATGGTGGGTTCTAATGGCATTTTTTATGGCCAATAAAAAGGACCAAAAAATGACAAAAGGAAAATATAGTTAGGTCAAGGTTTGTCATGAATTCTAAATGCATTAATGATGGCGACTTAAAAGAGAAAGGGATAAAATTTATTAAAAAAAAGGTAAATGGGACATAATAGAGTGGAATTAAAAAAATGAAAGAAAGAGAAAGTTCATGTAAGAAGAATATACAAGAGAGAATGGATAGAGAGAAATGTAAACAAAAGGATTAAGAAAAAAATTTATGCAAGAGAAACATAAGAAGAAAGTTCTAGAGATCTTTGTGTTCATGGCTTTGAGTGTTAGTGTAGTGTCCAATGATGGTGGTTGTCACTTCCTTAAAAAACAACACAACAAAAAAAATGAAAAAAAAACAAGGTGAAAAAAATGAATCCAAAGAAAAGAAGTGAGCTTAGAAAAGGCAAGCTTGAACCCTCCCATTTCAAATAAGATTTTGGAGCTCTAGTTTAACGGAGATGGTAATTAACTTCTAGATGGTGGTAGTTGTGTTTGTGGCAATGGTAGTTAGCTGTGGTGATAACAACTCTATGCAATGGCAAGAATGAATGGGGGCTTCTAGAACGATAGTAGTGTTAGGTGATGGCAAATGAAGAAAGGTAAATCTATAAAAGAAAGGCAAGTTAAACAATGGTAGCGATAAATGATGCCAAGCTTGCAACGGCAATGGTAGGCCTACAATGGCCGCGCTAGGTAATGGCACACGTGAACATCAACATTTGCATTATGCAATGGTAACTTTTGACGATAGTTGATGTGAGCACTAACATCAGGGATTAGGACTTGCTCAAAATAGAAAGACAAAGATTAAGTAAGATAAAGAAAAATTTAAAAAAAGAAAAGGAAAAAGACAAAAAGACAAAGACACAAAAAGCAAAAAAACGAGAAAAAAAATGTCATCAACGTCTTTCTAGAGTAGACATGGAGAAAGGATGGCAATGGTGTTCAAATCTTTTTTATAACAAACATAGGGAGATAAATGACGATGATGTTGGGTGCATTTCTGTAACAAACATGGAAAGAAAAAAAGAAGGTGTGCACCTTCATGTATTAAACACAAAACGTGGAAAGAAAAGAGTAAGAAAGAAAAACTTTATGTAATGGCTATTGTTAGCTATGACACATTCAAGGTAAAGACAAAGAAAATGAGAATGAAAAACATAGAAAGAAAGATGGGGAGACCTAGAAAGAAGTTTGGTTGCCATTGCCACAACATTCTTCTCTTAAATCCTAAGAGAGAAGCCTAAATTACTCCCATGTGGCATTATAGGGGTCATCGATTTTAGGTAATAGGTTGTTCAAAAACTAGTATTTCAAAACCGTAAAAGCACTTTTGATTGTGTGGTTACAACTACAAATATTTGGTCTCATTACATATTTTTAAAAAAATTAAATGATAATAAGAAATAGATTGAACCCAAATTAAATTATTATTCTTTTGGTTATATGAGGAACATTGTTCTTTCATAAAATTTTAAGTGTTTGTTCATAGGGCATAAATTGCATGAACATAAAAGTTTTATGTGTTATATCCAATGTTTTTCAAACAACAAGACCCCCCTCACTTTGAGGGGTCATAACTTTATCATTATAAATTATAATCGAGTGTTGTAAATGCCTACTAGCGTTATGGCTCAAGGGGCACCTACTGTTTTTGAAGTTCATGAACAAAAAATGCATGGTTACTAAACCCTTGGAGTCTTCATTCTTAAATGTTTGGTCACCGGCCTTGTTATCCTAGTCGAGTATGGGTTTTAGAATAAATAAAAATTTCAGAATTGCCCAATTTTAGTTATTTGAATGTTTCAATTGTAGTTGGTATACATCTTGATTATAAAACAAAAACCTAAGTATATATAGAAGTCCATGGCATGTGTTACAGTTTCAAGTTTAAACCTAAACCCAAGTATGTATAAAAATTCATCTAACAAGTTTAATGTTCATATTGCACAACACCATATGCCTAAGCCACAACTTATCAAAACCCACAAGGAACTTATGTTTTTCAATTAAGACTTATTTCCAAAACCTCATAGTTCTAGCCCAAGTAGTTTTATCGTAGTCCACGAAAGCCTCCCAAATAAATTTTTGTATTTTATGAATTTGCCAATTCACATGATTAAACACCTTGTTGTTGCTTTCAATCCATATAAGCCATAAAATGATCCCCCTTAATAAAGACCATAATTAAAAAATAGTTTGAAACCTTCTTAGTTCCCTAGTAATAAAAATGGAATGTTGCCACTATATAAAGGTTACATGTTACCTTTCAATTGAATCCAAACCTTTTCATGTGCAAAAGCCTATGCTTATTGTGCATGTGTAAAACAAATAGGTAAAAGATCGAAATTACATATTTGTATTACATAGTTATGAGAATCTATGTTCTTGTTTTCATAAATATCTATTCACATATTTATTTTCCATGTATGAATATTATGTCATAACCATCTTTCTTATTATCATGGATGCCAACACTATGAAGTTCATTCATATGAATGTTCATCCATGACTTGTGATGAACTTGTACCTAACTTTTAATTTAGTTTCAATTCATTCTCAGTTAGTTTTTTGTTAACTCTTAATTCACTTGAAATTCATTTTTAGTTAAATCTTAGTTCACTTTTAGTGAAGTCCTAATTCAATTTTATAACTTTTAGTTCATTTCCATTTAATTTTTAATTCACTTTTAGTTAATTTTTAATTCACTATTAATTGAATCTTAGTTCATTATTGGTTGAATTTAGTTCAATCATAATTCGTACATGTGTACAGATGGGTGAACATGGGCCACATGTAATTGAAAATTTTTTGAATTTTTTTTTGAACTTCATGCCCAATGGGTATAAATAGAAGTAGTGACGCGCTCCCAAGCTCTTTGATAGATTCAAATGTGAGTTTGAGGTGAAAATAACAAAAAAGTAAAGAGTTGGGGCATGCTCCTTGGCTCGCAGCACTTTGGGGGTAGAAGGGCGTGCTGAAGCTCTGGGATGGGACTAGAAATAATGACAAACAATCATTCACTCACACGGACCTACACAAACCAAACAAGTTGGTTAATGCATAGCTGGAACATTTTTGGTGCTCGGATGAGCCATGGGCAAACTCGAACTCACAAGACTCACAAGACTCACCACGGCGCAAACTTGGGGGAAACCACCACCTTCCCCCTTATAGTATACTCTATGCCTACCCACGAGGCCAGCACCCAAATGTCATTTTGTTTCGGGATGCCCAAGTGAGAGTCTCGAAATTCCCACAACTAGGACTCCCGCAACTTTGGGGGCCCATAACTTTGCATGTAGACCTTCAATTGAGATAAGGTCTAAAACAAAGTTGTAGCCCTCATCAAGAGCTTTTCAACGGTATGTCACACGTCACTTGTGGACAAGGAAATTGAGGCAATTCCTGACTTTTAATGGTCAGGAGTCAAATTGCCAATTTGACTTTTGGCCTTTCTTTTAGCCATAACTTGTGTTTCAAATGTCCAAATGGGTCATGCAAGCCCATTTTAGACATCTTAGTTCTAAAAAATTTCCAATGGTATATGGAATTCCTCAATCCATTGGGTTTTGACCCTTGCCATTGCTCTTTGAAGATTTGGGAGTCCACTGGGACTCCAATTCCCAAAGTGGAAGCTCCCTTGGGAGTGTGAGGGTTCACTCCCTCACGCTTTCCTTCACTCCTGGGTTTCCTTCTTAGCTTGCAACCTTGCAAGCCCTTGCCTTGGTCGTGAACCTAAGGTTAGGGTTGCGACAAGTAAAATTCCCTGTTACCTTTAATATATTTAACACTAATTTTGAATATTTTTTTAGTCACAACCTTGTTCTCTTCTTGTTTCGTTCGTACAATAAAATCTTGTTGGATTTTTTTCTTGCACATGTCGTGTTTTTATTCTTATTTTTCTTATTTCACAATTTAGATTTGGAATTAACATGCCTTTGTTTTCGTCTTGGTTTAGGAAATCTTATAGACAATGGTGTTTTTGTGCCCATGACACCTACCATATATTATACACATTAATAAATTATGCCAAAACCTTTGAAGATCAATCTTTTAATTCTTTTTCATATGTATAGTCTATCAAACTTTTAATATTTTACAACAAGTTGTTTTTTATCAAATGAAGGTTTTTTCAAAAGCTCCAAACATTCACTTATATATTAAAAGAAATGCAATTAAACAAGGTGATTTCTAAAGCCTTACACCTCACATGGTTCAACATGCACATTAATCGAAGTCATGACTAATTGGTGATGATTCACTAGACCATTATTAAATTATGAAACCCCATAATAAGTTACATATGTTAACTTTTAGGTAATTACATAAATATCAAATTATTTACAATCTAGTTACATGCCCATTTATTCCCAAAATGTAAGGAAAATATATTCCTCGATTTTGCCACATAATGGACATATCTAGTTAATTTCATTATTTGTATTAACCCACCACTTGTTCACCACAATTGTTTTATTCCATATTGACCAAATGAATTGTGCCTCTTTTTTATTTTATTACTTGCACCAACTCTTGGTCCATTTCAAGTTGAAACTAAGTTGTAATAAACCAACCCATTTTTTTTGCATAATTTTAATGTTAGGTTTCAAAAATTTCAACATTTTCTTACTAAGGACTAATATGTATGATAACAAGGCTTCTTTTCCTTTCAAAAATATGATCATCAATCCAATTCCATCTCCCCTACATCTCCATAATACATGGAAAAGTTGAGTTTTAAAAAAATATTATTATCTCTATCAATGTGACCTCAACTACTTTTCTTCTCATGATGTACTCCACACCTTCCACCTTTAAAAGTAACAAAACCCTTGTTTGTTGCCTTGTATAAAATAACCTTCCATTATGCGGGTTGACCAATAATTGTTCTTCTACACGTTCTCCAAGTTTTGAAAGTTTGTGATGTTTGTAGCACCTCAATGGGTGAAACATTATCCCCTTGGAATAAAACCATCAACTTTCCTTCTTGGCAATTGTTATCACTAGATCTTAGCAACTCCCCCACATTTGCCAATATTTCCGTAAAACTTGATCTTAACCATTAGTTCTTCTACGTCATGAACATGCCTTTTTCCAAATTCTAGATCTTTACAATATTTTTCCAACATAACACATAAAGCTTTGTAGTTTTTTAAAAAGAAAAACCTTCCTCCCACGGCTTCACCACCATGTTCCACGAGAAGTTTACTAGCATTGCTTACTTCATGGTTCTAAAGTTATTAACTTTAATTTTCTTCACCATTTTGGCCCAAGCCTTGACAACCTTATTCCAAAGCATTGAACTAAGTTGCCTCCTATTGATTCACTTGCATGCACTAACATAAGTTGGGTGCCCACTTTCCCTCCCTTTGAGGTATTTTTTAAGTTTGTATCTCAACAAGGTTTGAAGATTGATATCCCTTAGTTCTATGGCATGTAAGACCCATTTGACAAAATGGTATTAGTAGCTTTTATTGGGTCCACTAAACTCAAACCCCCACCTTTCCATTAATTCATGTAAACAAATTTGGTTTAATTTAAATAACCTAGTTTAACCTATATAACATAATTTAACCTTCTTTAAACTATTTTATCCTAGTTTATTTTAATTTAATTTAGTGTACTTTAGCCTAAGTAAATTTAGTTTAATCTAATTTAGCCTAAGTAGCATCATATAAAGCCTAATGTAGTCTAATTTAACTTAGTTTAATTAAAACTTTCCTAATTAGATCAATTAATAAAAATTGATTATAGTTTAACTTATTTTAACACAATTTCACTTAAGTAGCTTAATTTAGCCTAGTTCACCAAATTTGATGTAATCTAACATAATTTAGCCTAATTTAATTTAGCTAAATTTAGTTTTTTTCTCCTAATTTAACCTATTATAACCAAGTTTACTTTAGTTCATCCAAGTCTAACTTACTTTATCCTAGTTTAGCCTTATTGATTTAACTTTAAATTGATTTAATTTTAGTTTTATTTAAAATCATTACCTTAATTTAGCCAAATGTAGGGGCCAATTAAACCAACTTTAATCAAGTTTAACTA
>Ga0209208_10009106_pt1 | contig 13105 bp, 13 predicted proteins | sample S1TSphfallax_3_FD_187694 | JGI IMG/M metagenome (GOLD analysis project Ga0209208, IMG submission 187694) | Host-associated microbial communities from peat moss isolated from Minnesota, USA - S1T2_Fd - Sphagnum fallax MG (SPAdes) (version 2) | ecosystem: Host-associated > Plants > Peat moss >...
GGGTCGGGCGTTATGCCAGATTCTGGCAATAACTTGCTTAACGGTGGAGTTTTGCAGGTTTAAACTTTGAATGAAGGAGCAGATGTTGGCGCTATGGGTGGGTTTCCTTGCATTTCGGTAGCCCCGAGCTACACCTCTAGAAGCCAGTAGCAAGGCCTCAAGAAGCTTGACCAAGTGGGAGTGTGATCAGGAAGTGGTCAAGCTAAATTAACGGAGCCCTTAATGAACCTAGATAAGTATCTAGTCGTTAATGTTAGCTGGTAGAGCGACTTAGCCGGTACAATTGAGAATTTGGTGGTTTTTTTCTGCCAAAATTTTATCAAAGTTACCTAGTGGAATTTACACTAGAAAATCTAAATTGTGTTTTTCCAATATGTTCTCAATTAAGACAATTTTTTTTCAAAACAAGTCACTGGTTGATTCTGTTTTGAAATATTATATACACACAATCATAAATTTTTGGTTTATTTTTCAATTTTATTTCTTGGGACTTAGTGGGGTTATCTTATAATGAAGGAGTTTAGAAACTTTAAACCAAAAAATTGGGAATAGCTTATGGGTACCCTTAGTACTTTGGAAAAGAACACAAATTCCATTCATCCACCCAATCTAGAAAATTGCTCAGTTTTTTGCAAAATAGGGTTTTGAATTTGGGATGTAATTTCATGAGTAGAAATTCATCTTACTAGTGTAATGTGTCACAAACTAAGCAAAACATTTTCTCTTTTGTTTACTTGCAAGGGAAAGGATTATGTGGATAGGCTTCAAAATGTTAGGTTATTAAATGATTTTAATATACATGACATGAAAATGAAAAATGCACATGTTAATTTGTCTTTTCATGTCCATTTAGATGGGTAGGAGCTTTGGAGTGACTCAGTTAGGTTTGGAAAAGTTAGGTATGAATATGACATACAAATAATAATATTTTTTATTACATTTATTCTTGTTATGCATTGCAGTGACAATCAACTCATCAATTATAAATAAATAAAAATCGATTTCAATGAGGAAATTAAATTCCATTTTGAATGAAAATATTGAATGACATTGCATGTGAATTGAATTGTATTCAATAAATTTGATTAAGATTCAATTCAATTGTTTTTTAAAAGGATGTGAATTGATGGAGAAGATATTGAAATTATGCTTATGAATATGGTGCTGGAAAAAAAAACTTAAAAGACAAAGATGTCGTTGCTATTGCCATATCACTTATATGTAAATTTTGAGTAGGTTGTTTAACATTTGACTTTAGTTAGATTCAAGACTTTGATGGAAAGTTTCAATTCCTTTGATAAAGCATGAAAAAAACAAGTGGTACAAGTCTTAAACTTTTTCCTTTCATTTATGTTTTCTTTCCAAGAGAGCAAAGCTCATAACATGTTGTGCATGATATTAAACCTTTGCTACAGGACCATGGGGTTTGTCATTCAGTTTATTGGCAAGGAGAGAGCATTGTAGATTGTTGGTGAATATGATCGTCAAGTTTTACTTCCACTCCTTGTTTCTGCATACAACTTTCTAAACCCAAGTGATGTAGGTGCAAAAACTTGTAGCTTTACATCCCAAAATATTGAAACCATAAGTTTGTATGATCTCATGGAGATTGATGAGGAGATGAATGATGAATGATGAATGAATAGTTGAATCATTTCAAGGTTAAGAAATTCATAGAAGAGGAGGTAAAAAATCCCTAGAGTGGTGGAAAGTGCATGAGGCTCAATTTGTATGTTGCATTTGTAGCTTAACAAGTTCTAGGGATTGTTAATTCCCAAATTGAGGTGGAAAGAGATTTCAGTATCGTCATTATCAAACCTTTGGCACTCTCAGATGGGCATTGAAATGCTTATAAACATCTACAAAAAATGACCACATGATGCCCATGTTGGAAGTTTGGGGTCCGTGAAAAAATTCATGGAAATCGAAGGGACCTTTTGGAAGAAAACAAAGACCTAATTGATAAAATTGGGCTTCTTGATTTGGCGGAAAATGACAATAGGCTTTAGGTAAATCTTGTAGTTTCTTACATTGTGTCAATTTTCTTTCTTTTCGTTGGATTATGTTTCATTTAAGTTGTGATGTTAATTTAAATTTTTTCTTTGTTGTAAAGCTTAAATCAATGGAGTGATGGAACGATGGAAATTGGTGTACCAAAACATCTACACCCTAGCCCTAGGATATGGTGAACCTTTAAAATTGATAGGATTCATGTTTAAAGCTTTTTTTAAATGTCACATGGATTTAGGTTTTTCTTGTACTTTGAATTACGGTTTCTAGGGTTTGAAATTTGGGGATGCAATAAGGTTTTTTTTAGTCTAAAAAAATCTTAAATTGGAGTTTAAATAAGATTTTTGGGGTGTCTGAAATAGGGTTTTTTTTAGGGCTGGAATGTAGTTTTTTTGGGGTCCTAGTATTTGAAAAAGGGATTTTTGGGGTGCTAATTCAAGGATTTTTTGGAGGTGTAAAATAGAGTTTTTGGGGATTTGAAATAGGGCAGAATTGAAGGTCTTCAAGGGTTACAAGTTACAAGAGGCCATTCAAGGTGGTATTTACAATTTTGGAAACCTTAAACATGCAACCACATGACAATGATCAAAATAAAAATGTTATGTATAAGGTGAAGCACTCGAGGAGGGGCTTATGTTAATGAAGCCCCTCCTTGGGATGCCTCACCCTGCATAAAGCACAAGGCATATGATAAAGATATTTTTATGAACTTATGTAGGATTTGTGATAAAAATTGATGGTTTAGATTAAATGAAACACCAATTGATTAAAATGTCTTTTTGAATTCTATAGGTTTCTTGGTTTTATAATCCATGCTTGACCCTTCAATTTTAACAATGTGAAATTGGTTAAAATGTAAAGGTTTTTGAACTTGTAGAAGTTTCTCTTGGAGATATTTTTGTATTTGATGCACCCTTGGATACAATTGTTGTTTTGGTTTTTTGTATCTTACATTTTTTTTTGCATGGAGGATATTACCAATGTTCTGGAAAGTTCAAAGAACAAGCAATTGTAGAAGCGTGTTAGACCTTTATTGGACATGTCTTCAAATGAACAAGTTACAAAATCTTTCAATCCTGGAGTTGCACAATATGATGATTCATATCTAGACCCCTTTTGATTTGAAGATTTTTCAGGTTATTTTTGAGTTGCAATTTGATCGTGTAGTTCAAGATGAGTCAATACCAATTTGTGTCAAGCCTATGAGTTATGCAAATCAAACCGACTATGATGCTATTGAAAAGTCTTTTGTATTGCATGGAAAGGAATTTCATGATGTGTATTGTGAAGTAGGTGATGAAGGTGTCAATCTTTATCCTACTGTTGTTTATGAAGAAGGGAGTAGGTTTTGCAATGTAGATCCAAAAGAGTTTGAAAATGTAATGAATAGGGGATGTCAAAATTCCAAGCATATTGAAACCTAGAAATGGCCTTCTAGGATTTCCGAAAACATCACGGGTTTCCTGTTGACTTAAACATTGTTGATTTGTTAGAGTAAAAGGATGTGACTTCATTTGTGGACATGTTTGTTCTTTTCATGCTTCAGATTATCAAGCAAGATAAGTCATTTTATCCTCCAACTAGCATTTCTAGCATGTTTCATGTAGTTGGTAGTTCCATACGTTCTAGGCAAGAACAACATATAGTAAAAAATGGTGTAGCCCTTACAATAAGATTCAACATTCTCATTAATGCTCATTCTCACAAAGTGAAATTAGGAGCACATCAAGCTATCATGCAATCTTTTAAGGTCGGACTTGGACATACTGTTACTAAGAGTGACATTCTAAAACTTGAATAGGAAGTTATAATGTTTACTACCAAACATTGTTCATTGAAAGCTCCTTAGGGATTGTATAACAACTTTGTTTATAGTTTGTGCATGTCCTCATTTTTCATTCAAGCTGGTTGAAGGATGCGTTAGGTGGACGATTGTGATTTCACCCTTCATGTTGATGTTTTTGGAGAGCTTTTAGGATATACATCATTACCATCAAAGAATTGAAAAGTGGATGTGAATCGATGCAGAGTTGAAAACCGATGTCTTACAACTGATTATCGAGATCCAACAATGATTGAATGTTACAAAGAAATTGTGAGACATCGACCTATTTGGAAGGAGGATGAAAAAGGTCAACACCCTTTCCAATATTTCCAAAGTAAAATGAATTCATTCTCAAATATGAGTTCACTGAGCATGGGTAAAAATCACTTTGAATGCTGAACACCTTTTTTCTTTTGAAATCAAATAAATGTTCGTTTTTTTTCTCTATGGTGCCTTTTTTGCATATTATATTATAATGTTAATTAGTGGTATGAGTTTTACAGTAATTTAATTGGGTTTTTAAAAATAACCATTATAATTTATGTTTGCACTCTGATTCTAGTTTTCAATTAGTAGAATATACATTTTTAAAAATGAGGTTTAAGAAAAATTATAAAGAAAACAGTTGCGAGGAAAAGAAATGGAAATGTTCTGGAGAAAAACCCTAATCAGGGAGAAAATTTTATGCCATCCTAGGGCAATCGCCCATAATGGTCAAATTCCCATATTTGAAGTGCCCTACAAATATACTACTCATTTCCTTCAGGTGTCTTCGAATCTCTTCGATTCTCTTAGAGATATGTAGTGTAGATTAAGGTTGAAACTAGTTTAGAATTTAAAAAACATTATAGTAATTCTTTTATTGAAATGAAAAAATTATTATTGTTTTTTTTTTAAATTGTCAATTTTTATATTTTGGATGGTGAACCCAAAACTGGAGGTTTCTGAAACCGGCCGCAAAGGAACTGAGAATCAAAGCCTAAACTTAACTGAAAAATAAATTAAAAAAGAACCGAAACTGAGACCACCCCCTAAACCTAAAAACTGAAAGCAGATCCCACATATGAAAAAGAACTGAAACCAAACCAGAACCAGTCTCTTGAGCCAAAACCCTAAACCCTAAACCAAGGAACAAGCCAACACTGGTGAAAACCATGGAGCACACAGCCAGAAGTGGGATCAGAAAGAGACAGAGAGGAGAAAGCAGACAAGAGGGAGAGATTTGCTTTCAGGTCACTGTACTCATGGTTACTTGGCTTCAGCTACTCCTGGAGGTTTCAGCTCACTTTGCTGCCTCTCTCTGATTCTTTCAAGCCTTACATATCCTCATTTAGTGCAGAATGAATGTTTCTGGTCTGTTGTCTCGGTACCTCTGACACCATCCCTGACATTCATGTTGGGTTTCTTTCATCATCGTAGATATTTGGACTCCACAATTCCTGAAAGAGAACACATTAACAAAGAGGCCGACAATAGACCCGAAAAAAAGGACAGTTAAGGATACACCACAAGACCTTGGAGCTTTGAGTGGCAGTGCCATTGGAGGGAAAGAGGAAAACCCAAACATGGAACAGAGAAAACAAAGACAAAAACCCAGAACTAAGGAATTATTTTCCAAACAAGAGAGAAAACCAAAAAAAAGTAAAAGAAAATACAGTGATTTGAGAGTAATTGCAATTCTGAAGATGAGAAAAGGAGAAGAAAATCCAACAGGCAATATGAACAGTGGCACTCGATATGCACATTCAGACACCTTCCACAGCAACATATCCATGGCAGTGACCAGCTACTATACCATCCCATGGAGTTCCATCATCAGCTTCTTGCAGTGGGTGGAGGTCAATATCATACATGAACCAACAACCAAAATACTGAATCTGTCACAATGCCAGCAGGAATGTGAAAGCTCACCCAGTAAGGATCCTGGTTAGAAACCACACAGAGCAGGAGACAAATCAAGAAGAAAGAACAATTCTGGCAAATCATGGACAAGGTTGGCAAACCATGACTGTACAAGACAAATCAAGTTGGCTACAGAGAGCTGGAAAGATTATATTTGACACTACATGTCCAAGCAAAAGAATCCTGCTCACTAATATGCTGCCTAGCCTAAAAAACCCAATTTTGGCAAATACTTTAAATGCCTCAGTTTGGCACACAGTCTAATCTTTGAGTAGCAAAGATATCATGACTGTCAAAACACCAGGGATTAAAATGCTACAGATTGCAGGGCACAAAACTTACGTTCTTGGCACAATCATGGTACTGGAGGTACAGAGAGATGTGCGAATTGCAATCGCCATGAACTAGGAAATTATTCTAGTTTCTTCATCCAGAACGTCCAGTTCTCAGGCGGTTCCTTGTATTGTATGGCGGTTGCAGAGGATCTTGATCTCCTCTGGGTGGTATTGGACGCCTCTCCACAAAATTGTAGTCCAGATCTTCATCCTCACCTAGCTCTGAAGCACGTGAATTACCACGCCTCTGGGTCAGGCCACCAGGCCCTGGAGGATACGGTGCAGGAGGTGGAGGGTAGGGCCCTCCAACAGGTGGGTATAGAGACTGTCCAGCATTTGCTGCTGGACCAAGAGGATATGGACCATCAACCACCGGCGGGTACCCACCACCACCTGAGCCTGCTGGTGGTCCAGGAGGATACCCTTGATTGCTTCCCTGCATTTAGCCACAATACACATTAGATACTCCAGATTCCATTACAAAAACAAAGCCCTCAAAGTAGCCATACAATTCCACATTAGAGAAAGGGATAAATATGTTCATAGATTGAGCTGTTGTACTTGGAGCTTGCAGCAACAAACATGCACAAGAGATGTGCAGAAAAAATTTAAGAGAAAAAGAGGTTTCTCACCTGTGAACCAGTTCGCAGGTGCGCTTGGTTAAGATCCCTACTACGGGGTGGGATTGGAGCAGTTGGAGGCCTCCTGGGTGCAGTTTGAGGTCTGTTGGACTGTGAAGCAATAAACTGAAGAAGCTCATAGAAGCGGGCTTGGATGTAAACAGATCCTCGTTGCCACCACACCAATGCAACATCCGCAGCCCTAAGACTCAGCTCATTGAGATTGCGGTCAATCTCTAGCTCATGCCTTGACACAAGAGGCCGAAGAAAAGTTGTATACACATACGTGGTGCCCTGGCAAGCAAAATTTTACAAAGTTTCAGAAGGGATGCAGAGGGGAACTGTATCAGCCAACAAGAGTCGAAATCTCTAAACCCAGAAAGCTGCAGACTCCTTGTTAGGTAGTAGTGGACAATTCCTAAGGTCAACTCCAAGTGTAATACCAAAACAAAATATGGCAACCATCAGACTTCTGAGATTTTCAGCATGTAACAGAAACCAGTAGACCTTTACAATCATGCTACCAGGTAATGGAGCACACACCTTGGTCTTTGGGTACCAGAGATAAATGATGAATGCAAGCTTTGCCTCACTGTACATAGGTACCCTGAATAACCAGTAGGAAAACCATGTCAGCATAATGAATTCAGATACTCCCTTTATAGACATGATGACCACACAGGTGCATACAAAATCTGCTTCTTCAAAGTTCCACTGAAGAAGAGACCATTAAAGAATTAACATACATGTTTCTGTTATCTAGACATTGCAAGAAGTGCAGACATACCAGGAAACAAATAAATTTAACAAATATTGCAGAGAGAGAAATCTCAACAACAAGAACACATACCAAGAAACAAGTACATCTCCCACTCGTTCCAACACTGTCAATACTGCAATGATTATCCTGTAGAAACAACCCCACACACAGTGTCATCAATACCCAAAAAAAAAGACACAGAAACCATCAACTGCAACTACAACCATCAAAAGTTCCCAGAACTGCAGACTAAGTAACAAGAAGCAGAGCATTTATTGCAGACGTGCTCTTGTGAGGGAAGCTCCTCCTGTGCATGGGGATTATGTTCTCACACGCTTGCACCCTCTCATGTTGGTGACCTAATTCGTTCTGACAGAGAAGAAAAGGGTTTTTGTACTGCACCTACCTCCCTCTTGTATTGCAGCAACTGAAATAGAGACAAGAGAATGAATATGTGGGAATCAAAGGAATGAATGTGCAGGCATGTCTGGGGCATGTGTGGAAGGTGGGTACCAGTACTGACACCAGAATCGCAAGTCCTCCGAGTCTGGCCGGTTCCGCTCCACAATCTTGAAACACTCGTATGCTGGGTAAGCATAGCCCAATGCCATGCTGCAAAATTTGCAAATCCACAAGCTCTTAATTATTAGCAACACAAAGAATTGTTTGCATGCATGCACACACACAAACAAACACCCAACCATCCACCTAAAAATAACTACATGTCACACACACACGCAAACATCCATCCACCCAAAAACTGCAACGTACTCTCAGAGACAGTACTGCAAACCAAGGCAAAGAAGGTGTACAATAGTAGGGTTGAGGATGGGTTTAGGATCTGATGAGACACCAATTGCTGACTTGGGTTTTCTGTTCAGAAAAAAAATTCTTGGACCAAGAACTTGACATGTAAAAAACCTCCGTTGGCAATCCAGATCAAGAGTTTCCGGGGGGGCCCTGAGCCAGTTTCTTTGCTTGATTTTCTTCAGGGCTAAAGACTTACACTGACGAGGCATAAGGTTCCTTCATGGCTGAGGTTTTCATGCCATCAGACTATGAACTTAATGCTTCCGCGGCGCCAATAACATCGCAGAAACAAGAATACCCACCCACACAACAAAACCGGACAAGAGAAGGGTGCAAGAAAACACACTTACATCATTCCGCGTGTGATGAAAGACCCCATCATCTTCTAACCCAAGGGGGAGCTCGAAAGAGAGCTCCCTCCCACTAGTTTCAGGCTCTCGCCAACCGTAAAATTCACAACCTGGAAAGTCGCTGAAAAACCCAAGAGCGCCTCAAAAACTTCTTTGCTCTCAGAAGAAAAAAACCGCTCTTGTTCCTGTACTTCTTGTTGTTCTGCTTCTGCTTCTTTTTTTCCTGCTATATGTTGAAGCAACGGTATATACAGCGAGCGGCCACAGAAACACTGGGTGCTTCCTCCCACAAGCTACAGAAGCGCAAAACCCAAAAAACAAAACGGAAAACAGACACACAGAGACACAAAAGCCGCAGCACCAAACTCCGCCACTTCTTTGGACTGCCGTGACTCGAACACACGCTTTCCGTCAAGGAAAACGGCACAGGGGCATGCCTGGGATTGGCAGCTACTCGGAAATCAAAAGAAAGCTCGCTCTCCAACGCAAAAAAGCCAGAGAGAACAGGCACGAGTGCGCGAAGCGCGCGGCGACGGAGGAAAGAAACGAGCAACAACAAACAAACAAATAAAAGCATGCCGTGAAAAACAGCAACAAAGCAAAGCAAAAGACACGAAACACAACACACGCGACTAATCTCAATTAAGCCCCTCTCTAACCCCACTTAACGCTAGTCACTAATCCCAATTAAGGCTCGCACGCTAATCCCAAGTAAGGTTTTCACTGTAATCCCAATTAGGGCTTTCGCTAATCCCAATTAAGGTTTTCACGGTAATCCGAAGTAGGGCTTTCGCTAATCCCAATTAAGGCTCTCGCCAAGCCTAATTAAACGTCTCGCTACTCACAACTAAGGCTGGCACTAATCCCAATTAAAGCTTTTGCTAATCCCAATTAAAGCTTTCGCTAATCCCAATTAAGGGTGCTCACATTAAGGGCGCTAATCACGCTCACCAGCCTATCTTTTGATATTGGGAAGTTTGTTTGCAAAAAAATTATTGTTAACTTAACCACCACGCCCACACACTTTGACTTTAGTAGTTTGAAATTGGGTTTTGGGTTTTTGAACCCTCTCGCTCCTCCCCCACCCACCCCCTCATCCTTTTTTTTTTGGGGAAGTGTCTCCTCCTCTTCAGTTCTAACTTCCCACTCTTCGTCTTCTTCTTCTTCTTCCCACACTTTTTGAAGTTAGTTGTGGTTTGTTATGGGGGGGTACTTATGAATATAGGTACCTACATGTACTATCCTCTTCACTTACTCCTACCTACTTACTTGCTCACCTAAGTGGGCTTATTTTGCAAAGGACACTGAAATTTGTTACAGCTCTTTTTAGGTAGGTAGGTAGGTAGGCAGGCAGGTACCACCCAATTGCAGGGGAAGGTATGGAGGCGGGAAACTAAACACCCCCCTTCCCCCAAGGAAAAAAAAAAAAAAAAAAAAAAAGAAATGAAAAGGAAAAAAAGTGAGGTGGGGAAAAGAGGGGACTTGTATAGGAGTAGGGTGTAGGGCCAGAGGTCTTTTCCTTTGTTTTGAGGTGCCTTGGCACCAAGGCAATAGCCTGAGTGAAGGGGGGACATCCAAAAACAAGGAAGGGCCAAGGTCTTTACAGTTCTCCATCATTAAAAAAATTTGCCCTAATTTTCAGAGGGCATGAGCTTCCACCACACAAGCTTTCTTCCATTTCTGAAGAAGATCCTTGTTGAGTTCTTGTGTTTGATAATGGTTGTCTAAAATACACTACAAAAATTAGGGCAGGTTTTTACGCCTTCATATGCTTCTTTGTGTTTACGGTGACGAAAATTGATGTCTAAGTTGGTTGTGGGAAAACTTTGTCTTTGTATTTTATTTTATTTTTTGTTAATGTTGATGAAAATTGAAGAATAAGTTCAATGGTTAACTTATAAGGCACCTATAGTTTTATTTTATTTTATTATTATTACTATTATTATTACTATTAGTATTATTATTATTATTTTGGCACCTATAAGTCTTTTGTGGTCTTAAGGGCTTAGGTGGAGTGGAAGGGAAAAGGTTTTTTTTTTTAAAAGGGAAAGAGTCGAGGAAACTTGCCCAAACAATTGGATATATACATTTTTTAAAAAAAATCCCCATGAGCTGCAGGATGGACTTGTTGACCCCTAGTATGGGACAAAATGAGGTGAGTATGGCATTTATTGCACTTGTGTTTTGTTTTTGTTTTTTCCCCTAATTTGTTTCTAGGTTGGTCAACTTCGAGGATTTTGGAAGGGAGTTTGAAATTGCAGTGCTTCTGTCAGGTTTGAAAGAAACCCAAATTCCAATTGTCTATTTTGAGATGTTATATGATAATAATGTTTAAATTCTAGAACATTGAGTGCTTGAATTCTCAGTCTCTCTTTGGTGATGATATAAATAGAACTTTGACCCAAGTTCTGTTTATATCATTATATGCACATTATATTATGATTATATGTATTATATTATTCTAGGTAATAATGTTCTTATTTCAAAAACACACTATGCAACAAAGTATTTGAAGTACCTAGTTGTTGTAATACAAATTTTGATCTTATTGAGAGAATTTAAGGGGCATTTTCATCCACAACTAGTAAGTCCTTTTTATTTTTTCTGTCCACTTTGTGATGTAGCCAAAGTGGTGAATATTTAGCCAATTTTGGGTACAAGTTAAATATGAAAAAAGTAAATGTTTTTACACATCTTTTTATGGTTTTCGGTTAGCTACTTTAACTATGTGCAGAAAGAAATGGGGTGATTTTTGTTTAAAATTTTGGTGGATTCTGGGTCATTGAAAATCTCAATAAGCAAGCACTTGATTTTAGGCACTTAAAAAAATTTGGCTATTTATTATAGCCAGCAAGGGTGGGTTCTGGGTCACATAATCCCCCAGAATTTTTTGCATAACAACAACACCCCTGAGGAGTTCTGGGTAAGAAAATGGAGGAGAAAGAAATTTGTAAAAGTATTTTGTGTATTGGAAGTCCTCTTTCCATGGGACTTTCTATGCATTGCCCCCAACCCCCTACCCTTCCTTGGGCTACCATCCTGGTAGTAGGGACTAGGGACCTCAGCCTAGGATGTTGCTTGGGAAGAGGACTTTCCCTATTCACAATGGATTTCATGTGGTATTTCCAGCCTCCACTACAAGGCACAATTGACATGTTTTCTTGGGTTTACCTGACCCCAACCATTGTTCAAAATCCTCATGCACATTGTGCAAATAGTGAAAACCATTCCAGAATGAAAAGGAACCTGCCAGGGACAATGGAGAAGTCTTTTTGGGTCTACTTGACCTAACCATTGTTCAAGATCCACAGGCCTGTTCTATAAATTCACATGCCCATTGTGTGAATCATGGAAACCATTACAGTACACAATGTGTTGGGCAACAGGCTATTGGGCCTATTTCACTGCCCATTATGAAATTCTTCACATGCACCTTACTGGGTAGAATGGCCTACAACACAGAAAACCTAGCAAGATCTATCTATCAAGGAAGGTAGTTTGTTTGTTTTGCTTTGTTTGTACTTATGAGATCCACCAAATCGAGATGCTTCAGATCGTGCTCTTGGTCTCTTTGGAAGCTCTTGAGGAGGAGGGGTGCATCGGCTTGGTTTCATGGCATTTGGACTTGTGGTGCAAAAGCTCTTCAATATTGAATGATTTCTTTGCTGGAAAATAAATTACATGGTAGCTGAAAATTTTGGAGGAATTAGAATGTGCCTTAGGTGTTCTTGGGAAAATCTTGATGAGTAGGATTTAATGGAATTTATTTGGTAAGATTTGGATTTAAATGTGAGAGATATTGATTTTTAAGTGATTTCTGTGTCTGAAAATTCAAATAAATTCCAAAAAACCAGGTTTTGGAAGGAAAAATTTCTGTGTTAGAATTTGATAAATTAATATATTGTTAGGTATTTCTTTTTAAATGTCATTCCTTCTGTTGCAATGGGTGTGCACTGTGAATGTGAGTGCAAGAGTGACAAGCTCCAGCTCAAGACCAAAGACATTGGCTCGATTCCCATGATAGATTTTGGCTGCCCCTTAAAAGGCTCAATTACGAACATCAACCCAAAAATGATGTGATGACCTAATTTTGCCGAAATAACCTTGGACCTTGACTAAAAATGTTGGCAACTTATCATGTACAAGTCTCAAACTCTCAAGTAGTTTTTTTATTTTAAAGATTTTTTTTAATTCACTATGTTGATCATATGGCAACTTGATCACATGGCAACACCAATCCTGTGTTGAACAAGTTGTTGGCTACATCACCATTGTTAAATATCAAAATTTGACAAAATGGCAAAATTGTTGCATCAAAATGTTATTTACATTACAACCAAAAGGTATTGCTCAAATATCATAGAAACCCATTTTTCCTTCAAGCCCACAAGGTTATTACCATTGTTGAACAGGTATCAACTTTTAAACATACCACCAACTCATATTAGTTTCAAACCTAGTAGATTTTTTAATACAAACTTGGTACTAGTATT
>Ga0209208_10009107_pt1 | contig 13104 bp, 16 predicted proteins | sample S1TSphfallax_3_FD_187694 | JGI IMG/M metagenome (GOLD analysis project Ga0209208, IMG submission 187694) | Host-associated microbial communities from peat moss isolated from Minnesota, USA - S1T2_Fd - Sphagnum fallax MG (SPAdes) (version 2) | ecosystem: Host-associated > Plants > Peat moss >...
CGATATGTTTTTTATTTAAAATTCTTTTTGTCTCATTTGCACCATATATGTATTTTAGTATGGCCTATCAATTCTAATTTTCACTTATCATTCAAAAGGATTTTTTTCTTATATTACACGTCACGACTTTCATGTGGTGGTATCCATAGGACATTTTTCAAATTTAAATATTGGTGAAAAGACGTTACTTATGTGCATGTGCATACATAAATTACATATAATATATGTTGCCTATGTATATTTTGCTCATGAATTTTTTTTAAAAAGCCTTTTTGGCATGGATGGATGTGGAATGAGGCTATCAATGATTAAAAACTATCAAACAAGAGATATTGATTTTATTTTTTTTCTTATACTTGTCCATTTAAAGTGAATTCCAATGTATCATCCTTTAGTGCTATTGATCAACTCTTGTGATTCCCAATAGAATGTCATAGGGTCTTGATCTATTTCAATGCCTTAAACATGCCATTTTCCTCTCATCATCCTTTTTGTTTTTCAAGTTTTCTTCTTCTATCAATATAAGGCCATCCAGATTTGGTAACATGTAATGTAATCTGTTAAAGAACTTTAGAACATGAGTGCAAATGGAAACTTAACTTTGGAACCTGTTGAAAATTTGGTACTATCTCCAGGACCAAATTTGGAACCTTTGTAGGGGTCACAATTACACACTTTGTTGGAGACATCACATAAACAAATATTGGATTTTAGGTTAACATTTTTGAGAATTTCTGTAGTCTTTACAAGAAGAAGTCACCGAAAATTGAAGAAACCAAATGTGTTCCATATGATTCCATCATGTTCCCACCAAATTCCAAATAGAAATTTCAAAACAAAATCCTAATGAAGCACCTTGTTAAACCCAAACCAACATCTAACAATAAATCCTTCATCTAACTGAAATAGAGTTTGGTGTCTTAAAAAACAACAAGACTTTCATCTAACTGAAATATAGTTGGGTGTCTTAGAGAACAACAAGACGACCATCTAGATGGTTGGCAATGACTTTCACCTTAGACCAATGCATGCATTTGACCAAGTCCATTCACTTGAGAACACATTTACATTCCTTAGCAAGCATTTCAAGGGTACTTGCTAGCCTAATTCCAATCGAAGAAATTAGTGGACTTTTTCTACCTCGACATGAACACTCAAGACTCTTTACTTCCAACGAGGTTCTCAAATGCTTACAAAACGATGAGGATAAAAGCTTCATTGCCAATGTTTCTGTTTTCAATTGTTGGAAAACTTGATGTCATGATTAATGAGTAGAGGCCATTAGCTTAATATCATGGATCTTACACTAGGAAGAAAAGCATAATTTTCCTCCCTCTCTTAAGGAGTAGACACAATATCTCTCTTCTTTGTACTCTTTGGATATAAGGTACCCTACTAATACACACTTTGGAATTCTTTCCACAAGCATTTAAGTGGACCCAATTGAACTGCAATTATGTTGCCGATGCCCACACCCACCATGAGATGAGTTTGTTCATCATTCTATATACGAGCCATTGAAGGTATTGTAATTTGTGAAAATTTCGATGTTGATTCAAACAGTGATATTGTGGCCATTATGCTCCATAGTATTCGTACTACGAACGCACAGAATCTGTACCTCAATGTAAAGCCATTAGATAAGTTCAAAATGTACAAAGAGGGCACATTATATTCATGAATATCCCGCTTAGAAAAGAGTTGGGATATTACATATTAGGTGCCTAGAGCAACTCCACCCTTGCTCAGTATGTAGACCCCACAACAATATTTCTTATTCCCTAGTACCTTGGCCAATTCCACACTAACTATATTACTTTTCAGCAATGTTGAAATTTTCAAAAATTATTTCTTCCAAATCAAAAAATATTGTGAAGAATAATAGTGAATATTTAAGAATATTTTATTTGTTGAAATGAATTTTTATTAATTAATTATTTGACAAACATGTGTTGAAATGGCCAAGGTGCTACGGTATCCAAGAGTAGGTATTAACCTTTGCATGCATCTGACAGTAGAGTAGGTATTGACCTTTGCATGCATCTGACATTAGAGGGGCCATGGGTGAGATAGCTTCCTACCACGAGAGATATTAGCTCTCTCCCTTTGTTTGGTTCCTGTGGCCTGCTGCGTGTCTTTTCACCTTTCTTTTGCCTTCCCTTTTTGTCTCCTCTGTGATGGTTCTGGCCATTGTTCTTTTATTGGGTTTTTGGGTGTTTTGTTTACTGGTATTGACCTTTTCTAACCTCACCCATAAAACTGAAACAAAGGATCCCAAAAGGTAGGAGACTACTAATAGCAAGACTACTAATAGCAACCCACCTGGACCAATCAAACCATCTAGCCAATCAATAATAGCAGGCGTTAGGCTTTGCTGGGCCTTGTGTCATCCTCAGAATCCTCTTCAAAAAAATGATGGGCCAAAACCATTTTGCTGAGCAAATCTGGAGGCCACCTTACAAGCGTCTTGAGTTGCTTTTTGCCCATTACACCCATTTGTGATCAATTCTGGCTCTGCTTGTTTGAAATCCCACATTTTTGCTTGGTATCACAAGCAAGAGTCAGTTACGTCTACAATCTTGTTCACTAGAGAGGTTTCGAGAGGTTTCGAGAGGTTTACATCCTCAATGAGCACTTGCTGTTTGATGATGGCACTACTAGCTCTGAACCTTGATCAGGCATCAGGACCAGTGTTGGGTGGTTCTCTCTTTTTCAAAGAAACAACCAGCAGGAAAGGGTCAGGTGTATGGCCCTTGATCAGTGGTTCTCAAAAAATCAAAAGAACCAGTTCTGAACCTTGATGGGTAGTTCTCAGAAAGTATAGAACCTGTTTTGACCCTTAACTTGAGTTCTTAAAAATCAAAGAACCAGGTCAAAGAAACTACCCTAAACTGTCAGACCTTTGCCAGTTCTCCCATGAAAACCTTCAATTCTTTCAAAATTTTCAAAAACCCAGAACCAGGGTTTTCTATTCTGAAAGTTTTAAAAAATCAGAACCAGAGGATCTCCATACTCACAAGTAAATGGTGACCAGAACCAGGAAAGAAAATGTGGTATGCTAAACGGATGGCAGGTCTAGAGCTTACCTGAAAGCTTGCAGACACACAGGATAAAGGAACCGATATGGCAAGAACTCGAACCCAATGCAAAAACCTGAGTCTCCTTTTCAACTCCAGCAGCTATTTTGGAGTGCTCTTCCACGCCCCTCTGACCTGATTTTGCCATTTAGCCATAAACTCTACAAAAAAATTGCAGATTACCTGCTACCCAGTGAGGCTCCTAATTTTTACTAGTATGAACAAAAAGATCTAATTTTCACCTTACTACAAATAAGGTGGTCATCTCACAGCACAGTTCTGGGTGTGTGATGGTAACTTACTGCCATCAATTCTGAAATTGCAAGCCACTTTTTTTCCATTTTCATGGCCGAAATTCAGTTTGTGTAACTGAACTAGAAAGTGACAAAATTTCCCATGAGACAGAATTGCATGGGCCCATCAGCAAGGACATTAGAACAGTTTTTCAGGTGTTTCCAAAGTTGGAAATCGATCTGGGGCTCCCATTGATAGTTGCAACATATATCTTCAAGCTCCAGAATGAACCTGCTAAGTGCAAGGCTTTGGATCATGTGACAAAAAAGAGATTTTCTCTAGTTGAGAAGTCCTAGTTGGAAGTCACTGGGATGCAGTTTTATGTATGGCTTCAGTCCACCTAAGGTTCTAAGTGTTGCCTCCACCTTCTGATGCCTTGGCTGGCCGTCGGTTCAAGTACCGAATAACTGCATCTTCAACCCTGCAAACCCAGAAACTTATGAGTTCTTCTGTGATTGGGATTTTCTGTGCTACTTGAACATGCAAACCATTAAAGTGAGAAGCTTCAATTGAAGGTATGAACATGTCACTCGGCAAATATCAAACTATAAGCATGAGCTCAGCCACAACAGATGTATTGCTCACCACCAACCCTAAAACATACAGTTATATGGGCAAATTTTGGAGTATCAAAAAGATTTCGATTGAAAAGACAACAGTTGTATTTGCACTAAGGAAATGATACACGTACCAAGGCTGATTATAAAAATCAGATCGGCGTTCCTTTTCTGCATTGCGACTGGCATTTCCAACAGCTGACTTGAGGTCCCGGCTCTGAGAAGCAATGAGTCCATTTATAAAATCAACAGGTGAGTGACTGAAACCCAAGAAAAAGGCACGACGGCGCCGATGCTCATTGATCTTGCGAATGGAACTGGTGATCAGATCATCATACAAGTCAATGTCACGGTGCTTCTCAATATTCATCAGAAAAGCACTCATCTCCTTCAACAAGGGGGCTGGCACATTGACACTCAAATCATAGCAAGCATTTGAAGCAGGCATACTTCCCGAGAGTTTGATTCTGTGTTCCAGATGAATGGGTTGTGGTGGTGACAAATGCTGGTTCAGCCTTGCTGACACTGAAGCAAACTTGATGCGCTCATCTCCAAGAATCTTTTGCAAAGCGGGGTCACAGTTGATGAGGGTTGGATCTGTTGGGTTTTGCAATTTCTTGCCCTTGATGTACTGCCACAGAGCTGCAATGATATGTGGTCGGGTATCCACCTCCACTCCTAGAATCTCTGCTAGTGGAGCTGAGAGCTTAAACCTCTCGGGTGTGTAATCCATTTCCAGTTTAATGTTTGCCACAAATTCTTGATCCCCCTTTCTCTTGATCTCAAATCCCTCCACATGGTTGGAAGCTCGCACTGCTTCCCAAACAATTGTGTGATCATCTGGAAATAGGTTTGGATCGAGCTGAATTGTGATTCTCTTGAAGAAGGATGAAAATCTTGGCAGCACAGGGTTAGGTTTTGTGCTGCTGCTGTTGCCACCATCTTGTTCACTACCATCTGACTCAAGAATCCGGCCCATGATGCGCAATGTCCAAGAAGGTGGTTCCCGGGCATGTCCACCAGATTGCTGCTGGTAAGGATTGTTGGGGTCTTGGCAACTCTGATTTGCAAAGGTATTGAATACATACATTCGCAGAATGCGTTGTACTGGCGGTGGTGACCGCACAACTTCCTGGATATCGAGTTTCTTCCTTGCCAGGGCTGCATCCACACGGGCTTCAAACTCCAACAGCTGTGTGTAGATTGCAGACTCTGGCAACATGGCAGTGACTTTATCAGGAATTTGCTTTTCTGCCACTTTCTGCTTCTTGCGTCTTGCTGCAGCTGGTGTAACATCTGCAGCTTTGAATGCTGTGTTGTTTGCTCCACCTCCTGTCACTCCTGCTCTCCCTCGTCCTCTCTTCCCACTTGCACCTGCAGACAAGGGTGTGGTTCCACTATTGTTGTTCCCCGAGCGATGCATGTTGTTACCAGCATCACCACTTCCTCCTGCTGCTGCCATCTGCTGCTGCCTCACTTGTTGCACACCCCCAGGAACAGCACCTCCGCTGCTTGATGCTCCTCCTGCTCCTTGCATAGCATCTGTGTTGTTTTCTTTCCTTCCTTCCTTCCTCCTCAACTGCAGCTGCTGCAGGAACTAACTGAACATCTATCTCCAGTTCACAAGCTTCCCTCGTGTCATCTGTATAGTGGGATCGCAACACAACCCAACACTTCAAACATCTCAAATCTCAAACATTCGAGCACTTCGATGCTAAACCTGTGGGAATCGATCAATGAACAACGAACGTCTTATTTTGCCTTCAAAAATCACAAAACCCTAAAACCTGGAAAAAAAAAAAAAATTAATCTCGATACACTACTTCTCTTCGGCCCCAGTTAAACATTCGCGATTCCTGCTCGCTCCCACGCTCCACCCACGCGAAACTTGCTCAAACCAAATCTCTCGTTCTAGTGAATCTCTCTCATCGCCATAACTTCTTCGTCTTCTTCTTCCTGCACAAGGCAAAGAACAGGGAATACAAGTGGGAACGCAATTAAGCTATTTTGGAGGCTCTTTCTATACCGGGGGGCGGGGAGGTGGTGACCCGGCCCTTCGCCGGGTCTAACGTTCCCGCCATTCTCCTTCTTCGTCGCCTGCGCGCTTTGCCATGCATCCCAAGAGCTTCCGATGTGCACTGGGTTGCACTCTCTTCGTGTGTACTGCACTCCCTTGATACACTGCACTGCGCTCTTTTTTTCCTTCTTGGTCGCCTGCGCGCTTTGCTTTGCATCGCAAGAGTTTCTGATGTGCACTGCACTCCCTTGATGCATTGCACTGCACTCTTTTCATGTGCACTGCACTGCACTCTCTCCATGTGCGCTGCACTCCCTTGATGCATTGCGCTGCACTCTTTTCATGTGCACTGCACTCCCTTGATGCACTGCGCTGCACTCTCTCCATGTGCACTGCACTCCCTTGATGCATTGCACTTCACTCCCTTGATGCACTGCACTGCAATCTCTTGTTGCGGAACGGAGAACGAGTTGCCGAACGGAGGACGAGTTAGGTGCGGAAACAGGATCCGAAGGAGAGAGGAGCGGAAGCTCGTCACGCCACAATGCAAGCTCCTGACTTCAAAGCGGACAAAGGTTTGTCTCTTCTCTTCCTCTTTCGTACACTCGCTTCTATCTTTCTGGTTTCCCTTCATAGTTCTCCTTGTTCTTTGAGCAAGCGACCGTTATCATGGCCAAGTCCTCCCAAAAATGCAGTACCTCAGTTTCCGACATTGTCCTATATGTGCTACTGCAGAGAGCTGACGATGTCTGTGGGAATGTTGCTGCGTTAACTAGTCATTTGTACACATTTTTGCAGTAGCCTGCAAGAGATTGTTTGCTCTGATTTGAACCTCTTCTTCATGCATTCTGAATTTTCTTCTGTTTTCCATTTCTGTTTTCTAGTTGGAAGTTGATGTATTTTCCTCCTGCAGTTTGCTGTGATGGTCTTATTGATGCCCTAACCTCTCATTCATGTCATGGTCCCAACTCCAGTGGACTTCCATTCATTAGTATTGAGAGGCTTTCTCAATTCTTATGAAAACATTCTTACTTCTGGAGAGTAGAGAATGTGCCTCTGCTTCTCTTTGCTTGTAGGGAATTTTATCCATACACTATCCATCCTCTCTTTGACAAATAGTGAATGGAGATTCATTCACTGTGTCCAGGAAATTGTTCCTGTCCAGATGTGCCGGGAAGTGATGTTGTGAAAGCTGTTAAGTGCCACATTTTTCTTTCAGTATATGATACATGATGCACTTGCAGCTTCAGCAATTTGGATCTCATGTTTGAGGTGGTTGATGTTTTGCAGGGAGGTGCAAGGAGTTTTTGCAGGGCTTCATTGGAGATGATGGGCTTCCTAAATACATGAATATGCTGGTATGTTTGTCCATGACCATATGCTAATTCTGGAGCTAAGGATTTGCTCAATCAGATTATAATGTGTGCACTCTGTATTGCACTCTAGTATGTCCAATACAGTCTCTCAATGCTGACCATCTCTACACTCATATGTTTCTTTGCTTTCAATTCCACTTTTAGACCTCTGAATTTGCTGAATATCTCTGCTGTGGAATTTGCAGCAACAAGTTTCAAATCGCAAGCTACGGGCAGTCGATATTGATCTTGATGACCTTTTCTCTGCTGTGAGATTTCAAGTCTCATTTCCTGTTGCTTAGTTATAGGACTGCAACTGTATACAGAGTGAAATTCATGGCATTCTATGGGCCCTTCTCCCTTTTGATTTTGCCCCATCCTAGTGTTCTTTCATTGGATTTTGGTTTAACCAGGAGCTTGTTTTTGTTCTTTAAAGACTCTTCTGCTGATTGAACGACTGTCATGGTGTTTGGTTGGAGCAGAAGGATGCCGATGAGGCCTTTGTGGGTCGAATTCGAACAAACACTCGTCGATATGTGGGCCTGTTTGCTGATGCAATTGATGAACTGCTTCCAGAGCCCAATATCCCATTAGCAAGAGATGAGGATTTTGATGTGTTTCTGAGTCAACGGACAGAGGAGAATTTAGAGCAAGCTGATGTGGTTGATCCTCTTCACAAACTTCCACCTGAAATCAAGCGATTCTTGTAAGCCCTTTTCCAGTGTGTGAACTTCTGACTAGTCATCTTCTGGAGGAGGTATCTTTTGTTCAGTACACAGTGAGTGAAATGATATCAGTGTTATGAGTGTCTTCTAGTATCTTAGATGGTGAATTGGGGTGATGATGGTATTTGCAGTGAGGTCCACATCAAAGCAGAAGAGAAAGAGAAACCCATAACACTGCGGCAGGTGAAAGCCTCCCATATTGGTACCCTGGTCAAAGTCAGAGGGATTGTTACACGTTGTACAGATGTGAAACCTCTGATTCAGGTGGCAACATACACATGTGAAATATGTGGATATGAGATCTACCAGGTTTGGAATCAGTCCTAACTTCTCAAGATGGTTATTGAACTGCTTAAATATGTGTCAGTACATTAGCAAACCATCCACTACTTTTATGAACACCTGAATTATGGTAGATGGGTTTATATTGAACGAGGTTTTGTGAGCTAATCACATACTGACATATTCTTCTTTCATGGCAGGAAGTCACATCACGTGCATTTATGCCCATTTCTGAGTGTCCCTCTGCTCGTTGCCGCACAAACAATGCCAAGGGGCAATTGTGTTTACAAGTCCGTGGTTCCAAGTTCACCAAGTTTCAAGAGGTTAAGTCAAGTCCATTAGATCCAATGACTTGCACATTATCAGTACATTACAGTTTTAGCTTTACAGTAAAAACATTGGCTATTGACATATATGTGGGACTTGTCACTCATCACTAGATCTCTCACTTTGTGTTTAGGCAAAGATTCAGGAGCTATCAGAGCATGTTCCAAAAGGGCACATACCACGAAGTATGACAGTGCACCTTCGTGGTGAACTCACGAGGCAGGTCAGTATCAGTCTTTTATTGCTCTTTGCCTCATAATTGTTGAACCTGATTTGGTTACGCAGGAAATGCTGTTGGCTGTTTGAATAACTGCAAGGAATTCACCCTCACAGGTTGGGCCAGGGGACTTAGTGGAAATTTCTGGGATATTCCTGCCAACTCCCTACACTGGGTTCCGGGCCATGCGTGCGGGTCTGGTGGCAGATACATACCTTGAGGCAATGTCTGTTACACAAACCAAGAAGCGATATGATGAGTGGGTCTCCTCATCCCAACCTGGTGACCTGTTACTGAGATCTTCCTTTACAGTTGTTGTTGTCCTTGTTACTTTTAACTTATTCATACATTTTTCTTGCATGGCAACACCAAACAAATGTCTTAATCATTTATGTAGGTACCTGCTGAAGGAGGATGAACAAGATTTGGTACAGAGACTTTCTGAGGACACAGACATATACTCCAAACTTTCTTCCTCCATTGCACCTGAGATTTTTGGACATGAAGATGTGAAGAAAGCCCTTCTGCTGCTGCTTGTGGGAGCTCCTTCACGAAAGCTTTCAGATGGGATGAAGGCAAGCAACTTCTGATGATTTTCTTTTACCTATCTCTCTTGGCTTGGTCTTCTTTTTTAACTGTTCCCTAAGGAAGCCCCTTTTGCCTTTCATGGCTTGATGCACTGGTATTTTGCAAGCATTGAAAAACCTCTAGTAGAACTAAGGCAATTCCTCAATGCTTTCTTTTCTGGATTGGTAAATGCAGATAAGAGGGGATATCCATGTGTGCTTGATGGGAGACCCAGGAGTTGCTAAGAGCCAGCTGCTGAAACACATGATAACAGTGGCCCCTCGTGGGGTGTACACAACTGGCAGGGGTAGCAGTGGGGTTGGTCTCACAGCTGCTGTTCACAGGGACCCTGTCACCAATGAGATGGTTTTGGAAGGTGGTGCTCTGGTGCGTTCTGCAGTTACTCTCTCCCTATATTTCTAGTGATGCAAGTCTCTCTAGAAAAGCATCCACCAGTCAAACAGAAGCAGTTCCTGTTTCCTTTATTGATTGGAAGTCCATCACATATTCTATGTCAGTGTATGTCTGATTCTTTCCTTGGAGCTAGAATGCTGCATGGCTTGGATATGATTTCCCTCTGAAATTGGGAACTTACCGAGGTTAGACAGAGCTGCTGACTGAGCCTCTCATGGTGCATAGTTTTATGCTTTGAGCTCCAATTTATGTGTTGTTAGTTGTGTCAAGAAACTGTCATGTCCATCTGAACTTGGCAAGCTTCACAGTTTGTTCATAATGTTAACCCAGGGGGTGCAATCGTTCTGCTGAATTTGCCTAATTGCAGGACAGACATCTGATGAATGTGTCATGTCATTAGAGTGTAAGTTCTTACAATATTGACAAATGGAAAACACAAGTGGACAGGTTCTGGCAGACATGGGCATATGTGCCATTGATGAGTTTGATAAAATGGAAGAGGCAGACCGAACATCTATTCATGAGGTGATGGAGCAGCAGACTGTCAGCATTGCCAAGGCTGGAATCACCACTTCCCTTAATGCTCGCACTGCCATACTTGCTGCAGCAAACCCTGCATGGTATGATTTCAGCCTATTCGGAGGCTCACATACAAATGGAAGTATGCCTGTTGGGAACCAAATTGCATTGACCATGAGCTCTAATGCAATGCCAATAATTTCACCAGTTTGGATATACAGTGCAGCACAAGGTTGTAAAACAATTGGCTGTTGTGGGTCCTCTATGCTGAGTTTGTTAGATGGGTGTGATGTTTGCAGGGGCCGATATGACATGCGCAGAACACCAGCTGAAAACATTAATCTGCCTCCAGCTCTTCTGTCTCGATTTGATCTTATGTGGCTGATTCTTGACCGGGCTGATATGGACAGTGACCTTGCAATGGCAAGGCATGTGCTCTATGTCCACCAGCACAGTGCCCCTCCTGCTATTGACTTTACTCCCCTGGATTCATCTACTCTCAGGTGCAATTCTTCACTCTTGTTTGATTCACAAGCTTACCACATGGAGCTATACATACATATGAGTCAATCAAATCTAGTCCCTTATCTGAATAAAATTCAGTGTTCTTAACTGCACAAGGGTTTGTTGTTTACCAGGGCATATGTGGCTAGTGCAAGACAGGTGGTCCCATATGTGCCACGGGACCTCACTGAATATGTTGCCAGTGCGTATGCCATTCTACGCCAGGAAGAAGCAGAGAGTGATACACCCCACTCATACACAACAGCCCGAACACTATTAAGCATTATTCGCATTTCAGAGGTATGTCAAATTTTGCAGAAATTGGGGATCACGATAGATATATATATTAGTGCCAACTACCATCATGTGTAGATGTGCAGCCAGGCTTGCAGCTTTCAATGGCAGTGGCACTCACACCCACAATTTGGCATAGAGCAATCTTCAGTAAAGATGTTGCAGTATGAAGGAGTCCACAGCAATCTAAAGTTGGGTCATCTCTCCTATTCTCAAGAACCTTTTGTAGCTGTAACCAAGGCTTATGGTGCAGGCGCTAGCTCGACTACGATTTTCAACTCAGGTGTGTCAAAGTGACGTTGATGAGGCCCTGCGGCTCATAAACATGTCCAAATTCTCTCTCTACAGTGATGAGCGCAAGAAGAGCGGATTAGATGCAATCTCAGACATTTACTCCATCATACGGGATGAGGCTGCCAGAGCACACACCATGGACGTCAGCTATAATTCAGCTCTAAACTGGATCTCAAGAAAGGTACTCTGCATTCTTCTTCATCATCATTCATATCTTCCAATTTTCTGCACTTACTGATCAATGTCCAAATCTCAAATATGTGGTCACAATCTGTGCAATTTCAAGCTCAATGTCCAGCATTAGCAAAGCAGACATCTAATGATGATGCATATGGATGGCCTGCATTGTAAACTCCACTTGGAAGTTTTGCATTGTGTGAGCTTCATGTACTTGCATTGTGTTTGCATTGACTACTACTAACAGTTTTGTGTATTGTGGTACTTGGGGTGCAGGCATACACTGAGGCACAACTCAAGGAATGTCTAGAAGAATATGCAGCCTTGAATGTCTGGCAGATTAACCCGTCTGATTTCCACATACATTTTGTGGATGCTTAACTCTACTTGCTTGTTTCACTGTAAATTACACAAAACATTTGAATTTCAGCTCAAACCAAAACATTCTCAATATTGCCTGAAGAACAAGACCCAAGGCATCATCCTCGATTGTGGTCGGTTCATCAGTAGTGATTTGCAAAATCATTACCCCCAGTGTGTGAAACTGGACATTAGTTCCAGGATGTGGGGTCTAGAGATGGCTTTCTTTTTTCAAAGTTAACAACTCTTAGTTCAGTTTGCATTTCTCTCCTTCCAAATTCAGTACCCTATGCTCTTCTTCAGATCAGGGATCAAAAGACTACCAAGATGGACAATGGCCCCATGTTCTCTAGACTTTAGTTTCTTGTCATACATTCTGTTCCAAGGATTTGTCATGAGGTTTTGTGCCTCCTGCAATCCAACAAGGAGATTTATCTTCATTTGTATGTGCATTGTGCACAATTTCAGCGAGGAAGAATACAACAAGCGCACTACTTGTGAGATCAGCCATAATTTCTGGTAAGAATGAGGCATTTCGTGGTGTTGTGAGACCGTTTTGTGATTAGACTTGGCTGTCTCTGGGCATTTCATATTGATAGAGACAATTGTAGCTTGTATTTTACAATTGTTGCTTCACAGATCTGCTCAAAACTGGTACTTGCAATGAGGGTCTCATTCTGTGTTTCACAGTAATCTTGATTTTGCCTACACCAGCATTTGCCAAAGCTCTGTATTGTGCAAAATTGGTGATAGGAGTCGAGATTGTATGATGGGGTGACTATTTGGTTGTAAATGGGTTGTTTTGTCAGAATGATGTGGGTAGCTACAATTGATTACAGAACATTATGGGTTTTTGCAATGATAAAAAAATATTCATGATAAAAGAAACCTTAAATAATTCTATTTAAAAGTGTGGATGATTGTTATTGGACATGGTTTTTTTTTAAACAAATTTTTGTTGCTTGACTATCAAAAAAAAAAAAACATTTTGGTTTTTTTAGTTTAGGTTCAACAAATTTTGTTCAAAAAATGAAAAAAATTATCAAACTTTTGAAACCACGAAACTGGAAAGAGAAAAAAGAAAAAAAGAGAAGAGCCTAAAATGATGCTTTGTGATGCCTTAT
>Ga0209208_10009108_pt1 | contig 13104 bp, 11 predicted proteins | sample S1TSphfallax_3_FD_187694 | JGI IMG/M metagenome (GOLD analysis project Ga0209208, IMG submission 187694) | Host-associated microbial communities from peat moss isolated from Minnesota, USA - S1T2_Fd - Sphagnum fallax MG (SPAdes) (version 2) | ecosystem: Host-associated > Plants > Peat moss >...
TTATCAAATTTAATCAATTATGGGATGTCTTTGTGTGATTTGATTACTACAATGAAAATCTGTTACAATGATGTTTATAGTTTGTATTTCTATGCATCCGCATCTTTCAAGCCCATGTGTTCTATAGCTTCACCTCATTGATGGAATAGAGAAATGAAGGCATTGTCTTGAAGTGGATCATAGATCCAACCACAATTTTTGACCACATGGTTTTTGAGTGGTGTGGGCAACACATATGGGCTAGACATCAAGACTTGACCACTAATGTTCAAATGTGGGTGATTAGACAAATGTTTTCAGATGTGATTTGTTTGATGAAGCAATAATGTTGCACTACTACTATGGCCCTTGTGAATGAGTTGGAGGCTACCTTTCCTACCCAAATTGTAATGGAAGTGTTGGGACTAATAGTTTAAGAAGATGTTGAAACATTGTTTCTCCAAACACTTGGAGGTCTTTAAAGCTACATATGGCATTTCAAGGATAATGAATGGGTTACAAGTGCCACCCTTGCTAAATCCACAACACTTGGATTTACAAAACAACCTTTTCAAGGTCACCATGAAAAATAATGCAAATGTTGCATTGAAGGAACTATGTGACATAAACCCTATTACTAAGTTGAGGCAAAATATAACATCATCCTACCTTCTCACTTTCAAAATCCTAGTGTATATAAAGGCAGCACAAGTTGTTGCCCAAGTGATTGATAGTTTCGAAGACAAACAGTGTTTTTTCACACTGTGCTTCACAAAGAATAAGATATGTAATAGGCTAACTAATCATCAAAATCTAGAATTGCACAAGTTTGCTTAAAAGATTTTCACCTTGAAAAGCTTTCATTACCATGAAGCCATTGTTGCTTGGAAGAAGGAAATGAAATGGTATGCTTATAATCCATGAATGGTCACTGAAGTTTGATGGTTTTGTGGCTAATTGCACTTGTCACTTGATGGCTGCGTGTTTAGGTTGCATCTGATTGCAACTAAATGCTACTTACATCAACTTTGATGGCAACAAGTTGGCTGCTACTATGTTACAAGGTGACAAGTTAGTTGTATCTTACTGGATTCTCTTTCGCAAGCCATGGGCCATTGCATTTGTTAATCTGAAGCCTGGACTCACAGACAATGGACACAAGAGGAGCAAGCTACGGGGTTGGACTTGGGTGGTTAGTTCCAGACACTTAAAAACTTGTGCAATGTACATGTTTCATTTCTGAAATGAGATAAATTGTTAACAAAATCTGAAAACTATAGCCACTTAATTGATAAGAAATACCCGAGGTGGCCGAATTACATGTACTAACCCAAAGTAGCCAGTCCATATGCACCCACCAAAAGCGATTGTACCTGGTTGTGCATGATATGTTAAAAATAATAATAACTAAATTCCTTCCTTCAAAATTCTGCAGCTTGCTGGAATATTTCAGCTGACTAAACAGGGGTCACCCACTAGTGCTACTTCCTCTCAATTTGTCTTGCAACCTCACGGTTCCAATACTCTACTATCAAGTTAAATACTATAGAAATTCAATGCCTTTCTCTCTCTATATTTAAGGTTTTTATGCTTGTGTTGAAGGTCTCTTATGCTATATAGATTTAAGTCCAATTATGCACAAAAGACTTAAAACTCATTGAAGCTTCCTTTACTTTCAACATCAAACCGAAATAGTATCACCATCAGAAAACTGGAACATTATTCAGTACCACCTTAGAAAGAGCACATCAAGACTACAACAGAGACTACTTGTGTCATTATTACTGGTTTTGTCTACTCACTGCTTCTGCTGACATAAATGGGGAGAAGTCCCTGACAGACTGCACAAGTCTCAGATTACTCTGGCAGAATCTGAGCTAGACAGATATACAGTGCAGAAATCCACATCATAGTGAAACCTGCGGCTGTTTTAAGCATCACCTTTGACAATTGTGAGATGAAATTCATAACTTCTGATTACTGTGAGAAAAACCCATTATCAAGAACACACGGTGAGTGAATGACAGAAAAACGGACAGCTTGAAGTGAAAGGAGTGGCCTACACCCAACGATTATATTTAGACCACCTTGAAAATAAAGGATGTGAAGGTGAGCTCCTCCCACCTCTATAGAAGACTTTCATGCAAAAGGACTGTCTACAGGCCGCAAACCATACTCATGTATGGATCCATCACTCCTGGTGCGATTCATGCCATTTCTAGGAGCCAAAACCATCCAGTCTGGACTTACCTCGACAGGTCTGGATTCCACAGCTGGAGTCTGCAACCAAATTCCTGGAGACCGCAGGGCATGCTCCTTGTTTCCAGAATGTTGCCGCCGCTGCTGGTGGTGGCTATGATGATGCTGCTGCTGCTGCTTGTGGATTGCCTCTTTTGTCAAAGTGTTCCGAGAATAGCCTCCAGGCACTATGTTTAAAGAGTGGGCCCCCTTTTCTCCATTCCGGATCTTTCCTTGAGAGGTGGATGCAACAGGAACCATGCTTGATCCACCTTTAGGAACCTTGCTTCCCCTTGCTGGGTGGTGATGACTGAGAGTGCCCAATGCTGCTCGTGCCACACTGTCAACTGCCACATCTCGTGCATAGACAGCCTTCACAGCTTGTTTGTTCAAGTATAAAATGTGTGGAGCCAGCCCAGTCACAAGCTTCCGAAGAGGTTCCTCACCAAGATTGCTGTTCAATGCATTGCCAAGCAGATTGAGAGCCTGGAGAGAATTGTAATTAGCAGCCAGCTGGCTTATGGCCTTCGTTGTGGTCAGCTTATTGAAGCTCAAGTCCAGCAGACTCAGCTTCAGAAGTCGATGTAACCCTTCAATTTCACTGATCTTGTTTCCAGCTAAGTAAAGCTCCCGGAGAGAAGAGCAGCCTGCCAGACCTGAGGCACTCAATAACCAAATTTGTACAGGTCATCAATAGCTGACCTGATGCCTACAAAGCAGGGAAATAATCAATATAGCACAGTTCCAAATAAGGAAAACACAAAACACCTTCTGGAACCTAGGGCAATGCAACAGACAACATGCAAGATGCATTGCAATAACAGATGAACTAGAACAGCAAAACCCACAAGGACAATGTCCATAGAAGTTCCATTGATATTTTCAAGTCTTCTTCAATGAACCAGACAAGATGCAGACTGAATTTAACCAGCCTAATATTATCAACAAGGGCAAACAGGACATTGCTATGAAGTCATAAAGAGGAACACCACTGACCATGTCCAATACGTGAGATGCGATTGTGTGACAAGTTAAGCACCCGCAATCGAGTAAGTTCCCGTAAGCCTTCAATTACTACAATTTTGTTGTGTGATAGGTCAAGTGAGTGCAAACTTCGTGGAAGTGATCCTGGTGTTAGACGGACTGCAACAAATCCAAAAATATAAGATTATACACCCTGAAACATGGATCATGCAGAGTCTCAAAACCATTTGTTGGTAAATGTAACCAGGATCCCCTAGCATCCTCAAATAAATTTGGCACATGCAGCTCCAGAATGCAACTCAAGTCTAAGCACTGGGTTGTAGAAAACTATCAAAGCTTCTTGGTGTGAGATTGCAGGATGCCCACCCACAAGCATTTCTATCTACAACCCAGAAAGTCCATCTGCAACAAGAGCTTACCAATGTGGTTTGCCGAGAGGTTGAGAGTCTTCAAACTGTTGTACAATGCAAGAGGTGGAATGATTCGCAGTCCCACTCCAGAAAAGTATGCAACAGTTGACAAAGGATTCACGGATCGAGCAACCAAAGCTGCTGTTTCAGCATCACCACCCAACAATCCATCACTATGGTGTGCTATCAATCCATCCCCATCAATGTTCAGTTGAGGGGCAGACTGCACTCTGGTGCTGAAAAAGGTCAATGCAGGTGGTGCGGGTGAACATGGCTCTCTGAGCCCCTGTTCATCATTCTCTATGTCTTCATCAACATCCACAGCAGCAAAGTCAATGCTGTTCACCCACTCTTCAACATGACTAAGGTGAGGTTTATGGGGAATGTACAACTTCCGGTCCCCCACAGTGTCTATCACTGTCACAGCTGTCAATGATGATGCAGCAACTGGTGGTGCACCAGGGTCAAAATTATTCATGCTCATGTCAACAGCACACTCTTCCATGTTCTTCTTGATATCCTTCCCAATGGCATTCTGATCTCCAACACTTGTCTTGTCTTGAAAAGGATGGTCTGGTAAGAACAGTGGACAGGGCCTACCATCGCAGTAGTCCACTTCTGAGCCATAACCCATTGGGCCATTTGATGCAACTCCTGACTGTAATCCAGGTACCCTGCGGTGGATGTTCCGATGAGTGAAAAGGAAGCCCTTCCACCATGGTTTGCAATGCTTTCCTTCCTTGGAGAAGTTCAAGTTGAGTATCCTATCCTTGGCATCCTGTAGGGCACTTTCAGAATGCGAAGTGCTCATTGGAACAGCTTTGAAGACAACATCTGACATATTCATATTATGGACCTCAGCAAAAGAGCCACTTCCACAAGATGCCCTCATTACCTGGTGCCCAGTCATTGAACTAGTCACATGTTGAAAGCCATACTCACTTAGAACACTTTTACCCTGCAACTCCACAACTGGAAGGTTTTCTGATTGGTGGCCCAACTTAGTTCCTGGATCAAAATATGGACTACAAGCCATTTCCGGATCTTTGCAGTTGTAGACACCAGGATCACTAACATATTCATTACCAACCTCCAAACAAACTTCACCTTCTGAAAGTTGCCTTTCATCACCACCATCACATTTTGTTGCACCATTTGACTGAGTTTGATAGTACCTAGCACTGTCATTGACAAGAATATGACCTGGAGCAGTATCTTCTGCAACAATCTCATTGGCACCTTCTAGGAAACTCTGGTCACTTTCACATTCCTTTACATCTGATGCACCTGCTACATAAAACCACAGCACATCTCAACACAGGAGTTTTCATGGTCATGCAGCACCAGATCACTGCTTTGACATATGACAAGTTTGCAGGTCAGTAAGGCACAGACCATATTCAGCAAAACAAATTCCTTAGCCCAGATGACAGACAAAGAAAAGAGTCTTTCACTACAATCAATAAAATTTGCTTTCAGCCGTAGGAATGGTGTCTCCCTGCTGGAGTTCAATATTTCCTAATGAACCCTGAGACTCGGACCCACAGGTTCTAATTGATTGGGATGAGAGGCTGACTTGATGACAGCAATTCAACTAGATATTGTGAAAGCTAAGTTTGCACCCACAACCCTTCCAAGGTGACCTTGACTGTGATGTCTAGGCTATTGTCTAGATGATGCACAGGCACAGTACATCAGAATTTCTGAATGCAGAAACACCGACACATTCAAGATCAGAAATATTATCTTAACCACAGCAAAATACACAACTGCTAAGAGCTGTTGTCACCTGCTGAATCCTCATCCTCATCTCCTCCTTCATATGCCACTTCTGCACCAACATCAACATGCAATGCACATTGTGAAAGGGTCCCAAGCCTGTGCTCTTCCACAATCAGAGAATTGGGGAAGTTAAAATCTTTAAACTCCAAGACATCAGCTGTACATCCCTTCATAGCTTCAGTGGCTTCCAACTCCTCAATATCTGGCCAAAGAGGTGCAGCACCTTTCTTTCCCCAATCTCCCATCAATGGTGCTGTAATCAGTTCATGAGGACCATTACTATGATCAGTTCTCATCTCCACATGTGTTGTTGATGGTTCTTCATGAAAAGCTCTTTCCTCAAACCTTGTTACTTTCTCAGAGGACTCACCAACCCCATCCCCAGCCACAAGCTGCACAAAGAACTCTAAGTTAAATCCCCCTTCACAACACAACCACACAGAAGTCCAGCCATCTTGGATGTATGGACAGCTAGCTTGAATCCTCAAACATCCTCCCCACTGCTTGCAAAGATAAGAGTGAATGATGGCCTCTAACAAGTCACCACTCTACAAGTTCAGCCAATGATGGCACTGCAAACACTGGTGCAAGATCAGGTCATACCCTAGCTAAATATGCAAAGTAGAAATCAGAGCAGCTGCCACCAGTACGGCCCTGACCATACCTTAACCTTGTTCTTTCGGCTGAATATAGCTTGAAGACATGTGATTCTCTCCATTGTCCCAGAAATCTGATTGCCCTTAATCACAAGCAAGGATGTCAGTCCCTCCACACTAAGAAGAACAATTGGAACTTTCCAATCTTGTTTGTTGACCTCTGCTCCTTCAAGCCTTTCCCAATGGGGCGATGAGTTCCAGACAATAAGGTAAGTGGAGAAACTTGACTGAAGCAAGGAGCACTATGCAGATCCACTGCTGCAAGAACCTGGGTTAGGAAGTAAGATGTCTGTTTGGATCTGAAGTTGGTCTTTGATACTAGTGAGCATTTGCTTGAAAGCAGAACCAGAACTGACCCTCCCTTCAGCAGCTGTGAAGATAACAAATGACTAGCTGTGATTGTTCTGAAACTATTAAAACTCACAAAGAACTATGAGGAGTATAGGTCCTTCTTGTGAAAATAGAGACATGGGTCTCAGCATCAAAGCCTTGACACAAAGAGCAGTCTACATTGGTAAGTTTATGGTAGGAACACTCTCAGGATATTAGCCATAATCTACAGACAGCCCCTGCACCATGCGGCACACCCTCCAGATCTGGGAATGCCTCCCCTTTGGAAGCCTGCCACGAACTGGACAGATGCCAGCTCGCCCCCACACCTGCTCACAGGTGCGAGCACCACGTGGAATTGAGGCGGCCAGAGTGAACTCTCTGAATCACAATTGCACAGTTTTCCTTCCTCCACCTTCTCCTCAAGAAAAGACCTGCCAAAAGCAACAGACACCTCCTGTTAGCTGAAGACAAATCCCAATGAGAACCCACAATCAGGCACCCACATTGCAAAAAGAAAGATCAACCCGCTTCCCCTTTTGTTTTCAAAAAGAAGAAAACTTCTGTGGGTCTTCCTTCACACCAGCAAACCAAACCCAGAAACACTTGCCCCTACAACTAGAGAACGCATCTGTCAGTGCTTTTCTCAACTCTGGCAGCCTTCTTAAGTTATTCAAACAACATTGGGCGACCAGAACTGGGTATCAACACATTGGAGCAGAAAGAGGATGGAAAAGAAAGATTGACTGCACACAGACAGTACATGCAAAGGAAAAATATATAAAAAATCAAGTGTAGACCACATCACCTGGCACCACTAGGTCACAAGGTCATGAACAAAGGCCAGCAATCACCACCATAGAAGTTGCCATAACACAGAAGGCAAGCTCAAGATGAACAAATTGAACACTTCCATACCCAAAAAGCAGGACAGTCTGCAGAGTAACACCAAGAGAATAGGAAAATTGCACCTGACCTAAAGAATGGAACACTGAAAACAAACAGAAAACCCGACAAACAAGTCCCTAGAAAAAAAGAGACATTTGCACAGATATAAAATCATGCAAAAATCCATTGAGTAGATAGATAATGAGCAATCAACCTTATCCCCATGGGTGGTAGATGTGGTTGCTTGCCTGAGGAGGCATCCAATGATTGCATCATTTCTGGAAGCTGAGACATGGGGAAAGCAAGGGTGAGATTTCAAAACAGGACCTTAAAGGCCCCTGTCTCCATGCTTGCACAATCGATGAAAGCATCCATCTCAAACATAATCCAAAACATGAGATTGATTGCAAACCACTATAACACCAACCAACCTTTAGCATACAAAAAACAGGAATCTATACAAAGAGATCGAGATTGCAACAGCCTGTTTTTTATCAACACAACATCAGCAGCTGCTCTTTCTGGATCCAGAAGCCTGTAAAACTGATGAAATAGACACACAGAAAAAGAAAGAAACACAGAAAAAAAGACCATCACGAATCCAGTGACAAAACGGTGAAGAGAAGTAGTAGAGATGCAGGAAGAAGAAATGATTGCAAAACCAGAATCCTCCCTTCAACTTTCTGGACTCAAATTGACAAAACCAAGAGTATAACCCAATAAAAAATTGTGGAATGACAAAGCAAAAGCATACTTAATCTTTGCTTGGAGATCTTTCTTTTTCTAATCTAAACATCCAGTAAGCAACCAAGCACACTGATTACAACAAGACTACAATGGAATCTCCAAAACCATTTTGCTTGCAAAGGCCATTACAACAGGACGTCGCAAAATAACCAAATCTACGAACACGCACTCCCTCAACCTCTCGACAGACATCGTAAAATCAAACAGCAATCCGGATCAACAGAGAGAAAACTTGAGAAAAACTCCAGAGAGATTCAGAAAAACTTCGGAAAACTTCAAAAGCAAACAGCAACAAAGGCTTGAATTATTCCAGGCATACGGCAAACCCCCGCAGCCGCAACGAAAATCAACAACAGTGACCTAATGAACGACCTGAAGAACAAAGGAACTAACGAAAAGGAACCAAGGAAACAAAGGAAGAGTCGGGCAACATTATTACCTTGCTTGCGGCCCCAGATTGGAACTTGGCAAATCCGGAAACACCTCAAAATGGATGATGACGATGATAATGATGATGATGATGATGATGATGATGAAGTCTTCCTCCTCGCTCAGATTTGCCACCACAACTACTCCTCACAACATCGCACCTTCTCCAGGTCTAAAAACCTGGCACACAGCCCCGAAAGAAAAGAAACAAAAGACAGAACCAGAAGAAGCAAAAAAAAAAAAAAAAAAACAAAACCAAAAAAAGAAAAAAAAAAAAAAAAACACAATACAAAAGAAGTTCGGGAGTAGAAGAAGCTCCGCAAGAAACCGAAAATCAAGCGGGAGGGGCGGAAAAGAAACAGGACGAGAGAAAGAAAGAGAGAGAGAAGAGAGGAAGTCACGAGGGATGAGCAATTAGACACACGAGAAGATACGATAACAAATCCTTGGAGCAGACACAAGAGAGGAGATATGGCGCTCTTCTCCCTCTCCTCTCTTCTCTTCTCTCTTCTGCTCTTGTGTCTTCGTGCAAGCGCCGCCGCCGCTGACAGTGACGAAAGGTGGGGGGGACGGGGCGGTGGGGGTGGGGGGTTTTTTTTTCTGCGGGCAGGAACAGGGTGGGGCCCGGGGTGGTGCTGCTTTTGTTTTTATCGGAAAGGGGGGCAGGGGCGAGTTTTTCTGTTGGGTTCTAGTTCCCTAGCTAACCATGGTGGTTAGTTCAATTGGTAGATTGTTAGTAGGTAGGTAGTAAAAATGGCTGTGGTTAGTTCAATTGGTAGGTTGTTAGTAGGTAGGTAGTAAAAAAGCAAGCCATTATCAATGGATAAAACCATCTACTTACTTAGTAGTTACCTATTTTCCTACCTATCTAACCTATATATTATACCTATTTTTTACACCTATTTTTTTATAGAATTGGTTACCAAGGTTAAACCAAATATTAACTCAATCAAGCTTCATCCACAAGTGAGAAAATAAGGGGGCATCCAATGGATGGATGGTGCATTGGTGGGTGTTGGTTCACCGTGGCCGTCTTTGCTAACCTCTCTCGTGAGGTTGTGCTCTTGATCATTTTCCTAGCTCACGGTCATTTGCTCATTTAATAGTCTTAGTCTTATTTGAGTGTGATTTTGTTCATGTTTGCCATCTTTGGCTATGCAAGGTGAAACAATTGTGAAACACCACCACCTAGCACCCTCATAACACCAAACAAACAAACTACTAGTTTCCTCTAACTCTAGTAACACCAACAACCTAACTCCTTCTTTCCCCTAACTCTTCCCCCAATCCCTAGTAGCATTAACAATGCTCTAATTCTCTTGCAGCAACACCAACCATCTTCTAATTTTCTTGCAATATTAGAGCAACACTAGTAGTCCCCTAATTCTCTCTCATAGTAGCACCAACACTCTTTTAACTCTTTGGCAACAAAGTCTTTTAATACTTTTGCAATGACAACAAAAACAATCTTTTAGTTCTCAAATGAGATTTTTTTCATATTATTCAATTGGCATTTTTTTGGGTGTTGAATCAATTGCAAGATTGTGATCCCATCCCATCTCTAATGTGTAGGCTATGGCAACTATAGCCAAATTCCACATTCATTGCTTGGAAATGAAGAAGACTCTTTTCATTTCCCAGTTGCAAAGTACTTGAATTTGTGTAAGCCTTCATATATCAGGCCTACAATTAAAGGAAATTAAGCATTTCATCCACTTGAGTTGGCATCAATAACATGAACACTCCTGATTTTTTGCTTCTAGGGATCAAGTAGAAAATTTTGTGATTTGATGCAAACAAATCAAGTTTTGTGTTACTTGGAGTTGCAAGTCTATCCCATGAGCATTTTTTTTGTTGTAAAATTGCAAGATTTGGCAACTTACTTACTATAAGTAAAACAACTATTGAGTAAAATAAATAAATAAATAAATAAAGATGAAAACACATGAGATTAGGATTTGTCTTTCGTCTCCCTACTATCATCTACAAATTTGAAAAAAGAGTTGAAGTTCATGTAGACCACTTGTAGCTATTGTTTAACATTTGTAACACTTACAAATGTTTTAAATTCTAATAAAAGTGTAACATTTTTTTAAAATGACATTTGCTTATCTAGAAAACTTTCAAAGAGAGACAACTTCTAGATTATGATTTAAGATTGAAAACTATAGATTGTAGATTTTGTAGAATATTGTTTAAGTTTGGAAGTCTTCTTGAGGATGTTAAAATGCAATTCCCATTGCAAAACACATACAAAGTTTTAAAACTAATTGTATCATAGTTACTTAAACCTATTTATTTAGTTGGTTCTTGATCACAACATTGACAACTATATGTTAGCATTGGAACAATGTGGCAAAATATGGTTTAGTAATTTAGAAACCTAGTACTTGTAATTTTAAAATACCAAAACTTGTGTTAATACAAATGTTTTTGTGATTTCTAAGTCCAAAGCATCAACATTGATGAGGTAGTGAGTTGGGCATTGCAATGAGATTATTTTGACACTTATTCTTCCCACTATTCAATAGTCACAAAAACTATATTGTGTTCTTATTTTTGTTGCCCCTTTTACCTTCCTTGTAACTAGTAGCCCCTTATGTTTAAGTGCAAAAAAAATGGCGGCTAGTTGAATCTAGAACATTCATTGGGATTTCACCACCTTATTATGAACAAAAAAAACTTTAGTTAACCATTTCTATAACTAAATAAAATTTGGATAGTCAATTGGAATCATAAACCCTAAACCAAATATGCCACCTAGGCATACCACCAAAAGCACATTGGTAGCCACATGCCCTACTTGGAAAAATTGAAAAACAAACCCATGGTTGTCATATTTAGATAATGAGTTCTTGGAGGTTGTTAGAACAATGTTAAATCTTTAGAAGTTTCTACTCTGTTGAGCTTTAATCAAATTTAGTTTATTTTAATTACATATATCAATCACTTGTTTGCTTTTCATTGGGTACATATTTTATTAATTTTCATGAAAGATTGATTTTAAAAATACACCCCATAAATATTGAAAATATACCTATTTGAAATATATCCTATTTGTTGTGGAGGCAAATTACATCAATTAAACTGATGTTGGGTGGTTATTTGATTATGTTACTAATTGTTTGTTTTAGGTATTTGAAACAATCCAAGATCAAATAATCATCAATTCTAGGTATTTGAAAAAAATAGAATCAAAGAATTGTTAATTTTGGGTATATGGACACAAAAAAATCACGATCAAGGAACCAACTATTCCAAGTATTTGAAAAAAACTAGAATAAAAAATGATCAATTTTGGTTATTTCAAAAACCGTAAATAACCACTAGTTTTCAAAAAAGAACTAACACATAATTTGTTGGTTTTTGGACAATTATTTGATTTTATAATAAATTGATAATGTGATTATATATGAAAATACATATTTGATTTTTATTGAGAATCATGGTTATGATTCTTAAGAACCACCCTAATACCTAAGAGGAGGGGAAGGGGGGCGGGGGGGGGGGTGAGGTTTTGGTGTAATTTCTAATAAACAATCAACATTGAAATATGCATGCCTTCATTTTACACCAATTTTTTTGTTGGAATGTTTGAATGGAAAAATAATAACATGCAATTTGCCAATAGAAACATTACCAAGTTCTATTTAGACATTGAAGATATTGGATTGTACAAAAAAAAATTACAAATCAAGGATTGTGTTGAGTAGGTATAAAATTTATATAATATGAAAAATCAAGGATGTTTGTTTATTCCATTTAAACTTATCTCTTCCAAGACCAATTATTTCACTCCTTTCTTATTTACTTACATGAATATGAAAAGGGCAAATCAACATATATGCAATTTCATGTTCATGTTATTTATATTAAAATAATTTAATAATCTATAAATCTTTCAAGTTTATCCATTCATTTTCTTTTGGTGCAATTTTGCAATTTGACATAAATAATGGTGAACTATTAGGAACCATGTGGGAACATAAGAAAATTAAGAAAAAATGCAATGAGGAAGGGGGAAGGAGGATTTTGTTTAATTTGGAACCTTACTTTTTTAAACAAGGGCATTATGCTTGTTTTGTTAATATATTGGAATGAATTTAATGAGTCAAAAAAATAAAAAATAAAATTATATATATACATATACATATATACATATATATATATATTGCACACACACCATGAGAACTTGATGAAGTTGGTTACAAGTAATGACAGTTGGTTAGTGCCATGTGTGATGAAGATGATGCTTTGACATTCATGAAGTTATGGCCACATTCATTTTTGTTGCATTTGTTTGATTTGATCATATTTGACTTAGTGTTTAATAGGTTATCATCATTTTTGAGGAATTGGTATATGGGCAATTATGGTCATCCTTGGACATTTTCAAAGACAATTCCAAAAACAACTATCTCATTTTCAAGTCTTAATTATCTCACTTTTCCCTTAGTAAGGACATCCATCTTTATAACTACCTCATCTTTTTTTCTTTCTATTCACCAACATGGATATGAAAGGCAAATTAACATGTGTCTTTTCATGTCCATGATATTTATATTAATTTATATTAGATTTGACATTGACATAAATAATGATGAATTATTGGAAACCATATGAAAACATTAAAAGAAAAAATTGATCATCAATGATATTGC
>Ga0209208_10009109_pt1 | contig 13102 bp, 8 predicted proteins | sample S1TSphfallax_3_FD_187694 | JGI IMG/M metagenome (GOLD analysis project Ga0209208, IMG submission 187694) | Host-associated microbial communities from peat moss isolated from Minnesota, USA - S1T2_Fd - Sphagnum fallax MG (SPAdes) (version 2) | ecosystem: Host-associated > Plants > Peat moss >...
GGAGTGATAAGGCTGTATGTATAGACAAAGGGGAGTGAGAAAATAGATGTGTAACCTATAACATAGATCTCCATAGCTATGTAACAAAATTACATAGTTTCGGTCCCATACCCGCTCGTGTCTTACAGGAGCAGGGTTTCTTTTAAAGATTTTGTGGTGTAGCCAAAGTGGCGATCATAATGAAAATAATTTAGCCAAATTTGATTACATATTAAATATGAAAGTAGGAAAAAGCCAGAATTCTTTCATTTTCTTGGCTATATACTGGAACTTATAAAAAAAATCTGAGGATGTTGAACTTTTTTTCTTTGAAATCTGGTGAATTTGGGTCATTTTTTTCATGAAAGATCCTTTGTATAGGTTGAGATTTGGCAAAAATTTGCCAATAAATGAATCACAGGGTGGGCGTGGAGACCTTAGCACCCACCAGAGTAGTGGGAAATTCCCTAGAATAGGTAGTGGGCCAATGTCTCAAGCAGCATTTCTTTTACTGGCGAATTTTTGCCAATTTTGACCTGAAAAATATGATCTCAATGGATGCAAGAGATTTTTCATGGAAAAAATGGCTCACATTCGTCATATTTCAAAGAATTTCTTTTCCTAATCGTCAGATTAGGATGACAAGCTCCAGTATGTAGCCAAGAAATATAGAAAGATTCTGTTTTTTTTCTACTTTCGTATCTAGTATATAGCCCAGATTTGGCTAAATTGCTTTCTCAACGATTGCCACCCTCTGCATCACAAAATCCTTAAAAGAAACCCTGGTCTCAAGTTTCAACATTTTCCGTGCAAATCACAAATATTTGAGTGGGAGATAGTACAAATAATGGGTGGGTGGGAACTCATGCAAACCGTATGGTGAAAGGCAATAATTGTCTTGTCCTAACTATTTCAGTGGGAGATAATGCAAATAATGGGTGAATGGGAGATCCTGGAAACGTCCAGTTAAAGGCATGGCATGTATCCTCTCTCTGGATCTTGTGATGAGTCATAAAATGATAGATGAGAGAAAAAAGATCAAGGATCAAAAGTACCGTAGTGGGACACGGTTTGCACCACGGGTTTTTGTTTTTCAATTTTGTGATGTAACTGAAGTGATGTTCAAGTCAAATTTGGTTACACACAAAATATGAAAATAGAAACAAGGAGGTGTCACTCTATGGCCTTGCCATTTGCATTAAGAAGTATCTTAAATCAAAAGAAGAAATATGGAAACTCAAATATTTCACTGTGCAAAAATATAATCTTCAAAAAATGCTCTAAAAGAAACCAAAATCGGTTGAGATATTATAACTATCTAATCAATCTCAAGTTTCAACACAAGCTAAAATATCATCTTTCAAAAATCCTCATATAAAAATAGACCTATTACCTAGGGGCCAAATTACATTATGCTACTATATTCTATAATGAATATAAACACAATATCCTTGCCTTGGTAGGCAAGGCCAAAAAATCAGAATCCTTCTATATTGGTGGTGGTTAGGCAATGGAACTTATCATAAAAATCTGATTATTTGAATTATTTTTCTTTGAAATCTGGCAATTTTGGGTCATTTTCTTCATGAAAAGTCCTTTGTATAGGTCAAAATCATATTTTTCAGGTCGAAATTTGGAGAAATTTTGCCAAAGAAAAAACACTGCTCTGCGGAGTTCAGCCAACAAATGTGTCCCCACAGAGCTGGTGGCACGGGGCAGAGCAGGTGGTGTTTTTAGCATCTTCCAGGTACAAGCTTGGGCATATGCGGGTCGAATAATTAATTAATTATGAATATTTCATTTAAAAAACTTAAAATATTCTCAAGTATTCCAAAAGATTCTTTCGCATAATTTCGGTCCAGAAAAGGGAAAACAATTCTCAAAAAAAAGTATTGGTTAGTTGGGAATTATGTGAGTGTGCAGCACATGTTGCCTTCAGTCTTCCCAGGGTTTTTGTTTCATATTTGTGATGTAGTTAAACTGGCGATCATCTATAGTAAAGTTTAGCCAAAATTGGCTATAAGCAGTACATCAAACTAAATTTTTATTTTACATTCTTTCACAAATTGGTTTAGCAATTTTGAAAATTTTAAAAAGCCAACTCGCCAAATTTAGCCAAAAAAAAGAAATGGTTGCGTCTTTTTCAAGGAAAGCTTTCCAGAGCTTCTCCATTCCAACACACAAACGGAAGAAAAACAAGACAACGACGGGCAAACGTGGAAGAAGACTGAGAAATGGTTGTTGCAAACCGACAAACTGTGAAATTATAGGAAAAAGTGACCCTAGAGAAGTATTTGTCACATCCAAGTTTTAGTTAGTTAGGTTTTTTCCGCCGCCCCCCCCCCCCCCCCTAGCAACCCACCTTGGACAAGAAGTGGATGAAGGGGGACCAGGCGAGCAGAGCTCCGACTCACAACTAGAGTACTACTGATCCAGAGAAGGAAAAACCCATCTACCCATTGTAGACCTGGGGATCGATCGAGCTTGCTTGTTGTGTTTACAAGCCAGGAGCTGTATCTAGTCCCACCACATCCATATGTATCTATTATCAAGTCACAGTATCTCCAGCTGCTGCAGCTTCCTCCTGGCTTCTTTTTGTAGTGTACAAGACCACGTAGTGACAACAACGACAACAAGAGCCAAAAAGAGCCAGTTCTTCTCGTTCAGATTCATAGAGTTTAGATCTAGAGTGAGGAAATCACGAAGTGCTAAGCTTAATCCAGCAGTAAAATCGATGATGAAATCCGAACATGAACCAGGAATTAGAAGGGAGAGAATTTTGGAGACGGAAGTTGCAATAGTAGGTGGAGGGTTAGGCGGATTGGCATGCGCAGTTGGACTACAGGAGCGGGGAATCAAGACCCATGTGTTCGAGAAGGCTACCACTCGTCGACACCACTCAGGAACCGCAATCAGCATCGCCCAAAATGGCAAGAACTCCCGAACCTAATGTTTGACATACCCTATTCTTTTGTGTACAATTTTTTCCATTTTTTCAAGATCTTTTTCATATTTCTAAGTCTTGTGTCTCCGTCTTGCAGAGCCATTAGGTATGCGCTGATCATGATGAGCATCTTGTTTGGTTTCTCTTCTTCTTCTTCACAGTTTATTAGCCATTGAGTTTTCTTCCTCTGTTTTTCGTTGCATCTCCAACGGTGCTCCGAATGTGACCCTGCAAAAATATTTCTCACATCCAAGCTTATTTATTTACCTTTTTCTAACCCCACCCATAAAACTAAATAGGTGGGCGACTACTAATAGCAATCCACCTGGACGAATCAAACTATCTAACCAATCAACAGCAGGTGTTAGGCTTTGGTGCGCCTTGTACCAACCTCAGCAAGCTGTGCAAAAATGCTGGGCAAAACCATTTTGCAAAACAAGCCACATAGAAAGTGTCCTGCATCTCTGCCAAGAAATTTTAGATTAAGTGTGCATATCTTGCTTGTGTGTGGCTTGTGCAACCACATACTCAGCCTGAGCTATATAAATTGCCCCCCTATTGAGACTTGGGGATTCTTTCTTCATCTTTTGGTTGCCCTGCAGGGATAACAGCATTGGAAGGGATCCAACTGGGATTGAGTTTGAAAATGAGGAAAGTAGGGAGTGACATCACAAATCTTGAATTTACAAAAGAATACCCAGGTAAACAGGAGGAAGTGGTGGAGTGGACAAGAAAACCTGGGGAGATTTTTATGATCCCTTGGAAAATGGCTCAATATGTTCTCGGAGACCAACTCGACCCGCAATTGATACATTGGGGACACACATTTCACAACTATAGACATATTGAGGTCATTTCGATTTCTTTACTCTAGGCCTATTGATATCACTATGTAGACTTCTAAGCTTATTTTATAACAGTCACATTGAGTGTTGTATCCCATTTGTCATTGTCTCATGAAAATTGATGAGCTTTAGCAAGGTTACATTTCCATAAGATGTGCAGGAGAAAAACTCATTGTATTTGTGGATTGAGATTTTTTTGCCTTCATGTGCATACATTATGATCAGATCTTTACAGTTCAAAAGAAAAGTGATGAAAAAGAAATTGAAACATCCTAATTGGAATGAACTTAATGCATCGTTATCTCTTGAAATAAGTAGTAGCTAGTAGAGCTTGATAGGTGGGGAAGAGAGAAATTGGTGCTATAATGTGAATGATTTGAATGGTTTTGACAATGTGTATATGTAGGGTTCTAATGGTGTGGAGGCATATTTCACTGTTGATGGAGATGAGGATCAAGCAGTGGTGGTACGAGCTAAATTGCTGGTTGGTGCAGATGGGATGCATTCTGTAATTCGCAAGCAAATGATTGGTGATGATGCTCGTTACTTGTCTTTGGTGGATTGGAATTGCGTCATTCTTAACCCTGATTTAAGGTGAATTCCAGCCTCATGTGATCCTTTTTCCATCTATGATCTACCTGTTGTAACAATACACAAGGCTGGTTAACTAGGGCAGTTTGTGTCTCTGCAATTAGTGAACAGTAATGGCATGGACAATACTCATGAATGTGGGAAAAAAGGATGAATGTGTTCATAGAGAGAGCTTCGCCCAACTTTGCATAGGTTGATATATGCATAGATATTGGTTATGAGTTGTTGATCACATTCTTTTTAATGACTGAAATGTTGGTAGTCTGTCATCCCATTGAAGTTACTTGGGTTGAGCTTGTTTTTGTGAAAAAAGACTAAGAAGTCCATCTTTATGTTTCCAGACAAGGATTTGTAATATTGTTCTAGTGCATAGTTCCAATTTGACTTCAACTATGTATAGACCTATTGACCATGGATCCCAAGGGGGTGGTACTCTAGGATTATGTAAGCCAATGAATAAGCGGAAGGTATTTGCCCAAGAGTATTCCCACCAGGAAGCATGTGCACCTTCAATGATGCAAAGACATCTTAGGATGTGGAATCATATTAAACCTGAATACAGAGTGTTGTGATCTTTTTTACATGCAGGGTGCTCAAGTTGCACAAAAAGGATCAAATCAGATCTGTTAAGTTTGGTCCCAGTATAGTTGGATTCCTTTCAGATGCTGGTAAGTGGCAAGTTTATAACCTTATTTTATTCTAAGATAAGATCTTGAATTTCTTAAGCCCTAGTGAAGATAACAAGTAGTGTTGTGAGGATATGGCACCCTTGAATATATATAGAAGGTGAATAATGTGCACACACATTAATGAAGGTGTACAATTTGCAAAATATGTCAGCACAGTTTTCAAATTTGGCTAAGATTTTCTGCCATTTTCAGGGCTTCAGAATTTCTACTTTATGCAAGTTTGCTTAATATAGGTGATCCTCTAGGAAAGTTATGTGATACCCATGGGCATAAAATGTCAATAAGTAAATGGTTTGTTGTGCACATGATGGATGAGGTAGGTTCGGATTACACTCTATGGCAAATAAGGCTACCAGATGAGAATGGTGAACTTTCGGAGGCATTCAAGTCTGATTTTCATGAATATGGAGAAAATGCAAAGAAGATGCGAGTGCTCAAGGGACTAGCAAAACTAAAAAGCACATTCAAAGAAACAGACAAAATGAGCTTTTTCAAGAGCTTGGAAGAGGCTATCAATATAACAGAAGCGGGGCTTGTACGAGAAGGGAAGTGTTTTGATCGCCTCCCACTCACCAGCTGGATTGATCCAAATTCAGCTCCTGTTGTTCTAATTGGAGATGGTTTCTGCTCTACACTCTTTCTTTATCATGTGATGTCAAAAAAATTTGTTTCCATTTTGGTTGCATTCCATGATTCAATAATGCTTATCTGTTTGTTTACTAAATTGTGTGTCTAAATTTGATCAATCCTTGAATTTCCTATTCTGTGTTCACCAAAGTGGAAACATGTATATTAACTTGCAATTTAGCTTTACCAGAAGTGCCAAAAATCTAGTTTTGTTGCATACCCAAGATTTCTTTTCATTGGTCTTCACACATGGTTAGTGGGAGGAATTAATGTTCACAAATAGATTGTGTGTGTTTTGGATTTCACATCATTCGTCAATGTATTCCAGCTGCACATGGAATGCATTCAACACCGGGACAAGGTGCAAGGACAGCATTTGAAGATGCTCATCAACTTAACCTTCTTCTGGATGAAGTCTTCAATGCCCCAAAGGAAGACATTACCATGGAAAAAGCTCTCAAAAGGTGCCTTTCGAATCCACTAGACTACCTTTTAAGAATGAATTTGTCAATTGCACAACTACTATAATAGACTAGGTCTTGAAATGCAAGAACTTTATTACAAGAGTTGGAGCTTGGCATGTTTGAAAGTTTATATCCTACTCTCATGGATGTTAAACAAAAGTGAAACTTACATTGGGATTGAATGATAGTTTATTTATGTTTGCAGGTTTGATCAAATTCGTGTCCCAAGACTAACAAAAATGCAATCATATGCTGCTGAAACTACCTATTTTGACAAATTCACACCTGAGTGGGTGCTAAACCTTCCTCAAGGTGAAAGAGAAAAACGTGCCTACGAATTTGCAGCGTGGATTTCAGCGTACCCTGACAAAATGCATGGTGATCCTGACTCAACATATTGGAAGCCTTGAAACATCATTTGTTTTTTGGGGCATTTTTTAATGTACAAAAGTGACAAAGTCCATGACAAAATGTACATCCATGAATTTGTCACCTTTTGAGAGCCAATTCTCCCTAATAGTTACTTGTTGCCCACTGGTACGGATGGGCATTTAGTATGGTGGAGTAGCAAAAAGCAAGAAGCTCCTAGGTTTGCACCAAATTTGTATTTTGCCTGCCCCTTCAACATTTCAAACATGTAATTTCTGGAAATATGACATTTCCAAAAGTAATTTTATTACTGCCAAACCTGAAAAGGTACTATGGATGTATACACACACACACACACACACACATGCACGGTCACACTCACACATTACTTATGCAGTATATGTGCATTGATAAATAGATGACATATTCATTTTATTCTGTATCCTTTATTTTTCCACTTTGGGTTGGGCATCATATCATTGAATTTATTTATTTACTTAATGTTTGCCAAGCATCATGTTAATGAACAAATGGATCTCCCATTGTTCATGCTATCTAAAAATCCATGAAGTTTGTTGTTATGTTCTCTTGAATAATGTAGCTTACCATTCTAGCAATAATAGGTTGGGATGATGTAGTAAACTCAAAATTCTGAACATAACCACAATATAACCATAGAACATTGTAATGTGGCTTATTTTCCACCACAAGACACCCAACAATCAGGCAAAGAAACCTAAAGGAAATCCCAATGATTCCTTGGCAAGACTCTCACCATATCCCTTTTGTACTCTCGAATGGGCCTGGTAAGCGGCAAGCCTGGAAGGATGAGCCATTGCTCCATTTGGTGACAACAGGTTCTATGATGGCCTGTTCCAGAGTGTAACTAATTTTCTGTATCGATGATTCACATTACGAGTCAAACTGACTGCACTAAATGTGAACTAACATATGTGGAATATGGCTGGAAACTTGTCGGGATAGGACACCACAACCCGTAATATCCTATGGAATGTGTCAAGCCTGGTATGGTGAGTTGCCATTTTGTGGTAATGGGTTCCATTGGGTTTGCTCCAGACCGTAGCCAGTATTTCAGATACTCAATCCAAATCACAAGTGGAACAGGCAGGCAGAACCACATGTGGAACTGGCGGATGAACATGTATCCAACCTAGGAAAAAACCTTTAAAAAAAAGCTGAACAAGACACCAGAACCAGTTACACTCATAGTACCTAAGAAACACTTCAGCTATAAACACCTAAGAAGCCAAAAAAAAAAGTCCTTTTTGGGAATAATTTTAAATTGATGCAGGAAGCCACAAATTTTATTTTATTTTCAAGAATATGATATGCATTGGAGTATATTTGGAGACAATATTATGGACTGATCACTATAGGATTCTTGGTCTTGATTGATGGTAAGATAAAAAAGCAAGCCCTTTGTTTCTTTGGGGTTCTTTTTTTGTTCTTTTTTGGTTTCAAATATTTATTTCAATAATTTGAAGATAATTTTATGTTCACATGAGTTTCTGTTTTTTTTAGTAGTGCAAGTATACATGGTTAATGATGGTGAGATGTGGAGTTTTAGATTCTACATATGTTATCGCAAAGTAAATTGTTTGAATATTAACATTTGTAGCTTCTTTCATGATTTTGGAAGTAGCTTGCAATTATGATGTATTGTATGAAGTGTTTTCTCATTTGCTCTGCGGAAAAGCTTCTTTTGGCATACAAAAGCAAAAGTGACAAAATCTATTGCCAACCACTTTTTTTCTTCACACAAAAGTCATGTGACACACAACTTTATAACTCGTTTGTCAAATTTGACCTCACTCCCTTTAAATGCACCAGGAAAACCTTCTTCATTTGAGATGCAAAAAGCAAAAATATGACATCAATTGATATAGATTTTTTCTTCCCAAGAAAGTCATATGATATACAACTTTTAAACCAAAATTTATCACATTGGTTGACACATTGACACGCACTTGTTTCTTACCCAAAAAGTTATATGACGCAAACTCTAAAGTCCTTCACCGCATGAAACTTTTCAAAGAAAAACCTTGATTTGCACCTTTCCCACAAGCTTTACTTGCACAATCCACTTCATGTGAGGAATTAGGTTGTCTTTCTCATATCGTTTTGGGGTGTGTGGGGGGGGGGGGGGGGGGTGTTAATTCAAAGTTTGATTACGTGTGTGCCTCATTATGTGATCATCCAGGGTGAAGCTTTGAACACTCCCACAATGGTTTTATTAATTTATCTCATGATTATTTAGTTGAGTATTGGAAGATTCACCTGGGGTGAGAAAAGGAGACCTTCAATCATGGATGGTTCGATAATTGATGGAATCATATTCATATTCAACCATTCAACAATTTCAAATAATCGATCATTTCGCAAACATAATTGAACCTTGATGGAATCATATTCATATTCAACCACTTGACAATTTCAAATAATTGATCATTTTGCAAACATAATTGAACCTTGAACTCCCGCACCCCACCCCCAATTTTTAGGCTGCTTATGGGCCAAAACATTTCACTCTAACTTGTGACCAATTACAATCATCAATTAATGGTTAATTAAAGAACTGGAAATGAACTGGCATTTTATGGCTAAGTATTTGATTTTTTAAAATTGAGAACCATCCAGTTATATACCAGAACTAGTGGGTGCCCGTGGCCGAAGGCCACTATGAAGTCCCCCATGGGTGCCCGTGACCTTCGGCCAGTCCAGCCACCCCGAACGCTTAGTGCTTTCATGTTTGGATTTGTAGCCAGGTTTGGCTAAATCTTCCTTCAGAGAATTGCCCAGTTTTTCCACATCTTCCTACAGATGATGGCCATTTTGGCTACAAAGTTACTGATTTAAATAACATTTTGGCTACAAAGTTACTGATTTAAATAACATTTTGGCTACAAAGTTACTGATTTAAATAACAGATACATACATATTATTGGATTATAGATAATTATAGTAGTTAGTGTAGTATATTTAAAATCGAATTGTCATACAGGTTAAAACTTAAAATGATGGGAACACTTCCCGGTGCACAACATTTATTGTGCATCCAACTAATTCGGCTGCTTTTGCATGTGTCGAATTATCGACTAAAAGCTTGAGACCATCTCGAGAAGAAACCCGAGAGACGGCCACATAAAGTTGGCTGTGTCCAAACACTCCAGGGCAAGGGAGATAAATCCCAACATGCTTCATTGTCTGGCCTTGACTTTTGTTAATGGTCATTGCATATGCCAGACGGACTGGAAATTGACGTCACTGAAAACAGAAGTACAAATTGTTTTCACCCGTGCGTAGAACAATGCGAGGGATCATTACAACTGTGTCGGCGTTGTCGCCAAAAATAATTTCAGTTTCCAACACTCGCGCGCCAAGCTTGCGCACAATGAGGCGCGTTCCATTGCAAAGTCCTTTCGCTTGGTTGAGGTTGCGTAACATGATAATTGGTGCTCCCACCTTCAGACGCAATCGATGCGGTGGGAGGCCGCTCGGATTGATGGAGTGCAAGAACTCCGGAGGATACAAGTAAGCGTTGTTTTCTTTGTTAGGTCTAATGTCATGATGGTTCGCCCACATAGCCTGATCCTCGTCCCCAACGGTGTCTACACTCAAGTACTCGTGCTCCTCACCGTCGGCAAGGGCCAGCATTTTCTCGTTTACCGCCGTCACATCATCGTTCTTTGGCGTCAATATGGCACGGTCCATAAGAAAGCCAGGCGGTGGAGCACTCAGTGTATTTCCGTACACAAAAGTAATGAATTTTTCAAGCGTGTTTTCATTCGATGGAAGTAGAAGATCTGTAGGTAGCTTGATCCAATCATCCTCAATGGAGTTGTCATAATCAGCTGGGGTGAGGTTTGGCAGGGTACCATTGCCAAGGGCCAAAACCCACTCAACAAACTCAATTGCAGACTGCCTCTCAGTGTCATCTGCATTCATATTTCGAAGTCGCATATTATCGGTGAAGTTGGTAAAGGTCACATGCAGCCAAAGATGCGATCTTGGTAGTGTCACACCTACAATATCCTCCCGCTTTCCCTTCGGGATAACAGGCAATGTTTGGCGGAAGTCACCACCAAGGACAACGACAATGCCTCCGAAAGGTTGGTCTGACTTCATTACATCCTAAAGCATGTGGTCCAGCGCCTCGACAGTAAACTGGTGGCAAGTAGGTGCCTCATCCCAAATGATTGCAGAGGTCTTACGGAGTAGTTCTGCAAGGGCAGAATTCATTTTGATGAAGCATACTGACTCGACTTTGCAGTTTACTGGTATACGGAAACGCGAGTGCGCAGTTCTTCCGCCATCAAGCAGTAAGGCAGCAATGCCTGAGCCTGCAACAGCCAAAGCAATCTTGTGCTGACTGCGGACGCGTGCCAGAATAGCTCTGTACAGAAAGGTCTTTCCTGCACCAGCACATCCGTTGACAAAGAAGACACCTCCTTGTTTTTCTTCTACTGCTTGCAGCACCAAGTCATACACTTCACGTTGCTTCGCATTCATTTGTGGTTGTGCGGCTTCCACAAAAGCCTGTGCACTGTCCACGTCATACTCTTGTTCCTCGTGAATCAACCGGTTTGGCTGCGGTGTCAGGATGGAACCTCCATCCGCTTGCGGTAAACTTGGGAAATTGGAAAGCGAGGTGCTATTACGCTGCAGGATTCTGTCCAGGTCATGTAACGTCTCATTGAGAACGTCTGCAGTGGACACTTGTTGGTGTGAGCGACAAGACATTGATGAAGCAACAATGCGATGCATAATGTCATCAGACAGTGCGGTGTAATGCTGATCCCACAGAGCACGGGGGTCAGTAACTTCGTAAAACATGAGCATGGAGGCAAACATGTCGCGAAGGGCAACTCCTGTTGCCCAGTGTGCAGCTTCTTCCAGCGCTTGTGACCATTCCCCGTCATCCTCAAGAAGGCCTTTTTCACGACACGCTTCTTTGAACGAATGACACACATGGCCATTAATAGTGAGGAGGTCCTCCCAGCTTGTTGCACCTCTGACGGTATTGAGTAACATGCGCAGATAGTAGCGCTCACCTGAAGAAGGATGAGCAAAGTAAACACGGCCAATAGTATATCCACGTTCACGGGGCTCCCATCGCGGCCCCAAGGGCTTGTCCGTTTTCCACGTAAACTCCTGCGGGAACTCCGCGTACGTCAAGGCTTTAGCCAAGTTAGGATACTTGAGGTTTGCTTCGAACCATTATGTGAGGGGGGTCTTCTTTGCAGCAGCCCGGTTCGCAATCTCTTGGATATTATCCGTGTTTCTGTAGATTGCAAGTTGCTGGTTTGGAAGGTGGACGGGTAATCGCTCAATAGCCAGGGAGCGATCATGGATAGGGGTTTTGAACAGACGCCATGTCCCCTCGGAAGTGGACACGTATCGGGCGTCCAGGTACTGTTTTATTTCATCTACTTGTTCATTGTGTCCAGCTTCCTCACCGCCGTTCTGTGCTACCGCGGAGGCAATTTCAACCGTTGCTCGGTCCGGTCCTTTGTATACGTATTTGAATAGATACTTGATGGCAATCATGTGGCTGCAAACTTCCACATTTATATGGGCATTAAATTTCTTGCAGAGGTATGGGTTGTATGGAACCACATAGCGATTGTCCAGTTCAACGTCTTTCAGAACCACCATTTGCCCATCAGCGCGGCGGCGATACACAAGATATCCATCAGTCTTAGTCTTGGTAACATCAACAAATGGTTTCGAAAATTTCTTGGCACATTCGCTCGTCTCTTTGCAGCACGGTGCATTAGGGTTCGTAGGTCCACATGGCCCATGCATCATTGAAGATGTGACCATAGCGTACAGCAAGGGATCTGTTGTCCCGTTCGAAATTTCAGCGCAAATGACTTGGTCTACATCTGCTGCCATGCGCGGTACAACATCTCTGTGTATCCACATAAGAATATGGACATGTGGGAGTCCCCGTTTCTGGAACTCAACGGTGTACACATGCGCAACGCACGCACCAAGGACTCCAACATCAAAAAGGTCACGCTTCAGTTTGGCAAGTCGAAGGTGGAAGGCGCGCACAATGAGATTAGGCCGGTCATGAGCCTGCTGTCCTGGCAGCAAGGCATCTGTAATTTCCGGCCACTTTGGATTACAAATGAACGTAGCAAAGTAGGTTGGCTTGCTAGCAAATCTCGCAATGGCCATTGCATCCTCGTAGTTTTGCATCATTAGGCATGGGCCGCCTTGAAAGCTAGAGGGCAACACAATACGACGACCAAGCATTGCCGTGTCATGATCACCAGCATTTGCCGCGTCCCGGACACCCTGGTAGACTTCTGCTCGCAACTTGGCTTGATTATGCCGAAGGTACTGAAGCCGGTTTTGTTCCAAGGACGCCCATGTGTCCACGATGTACTGCTGTAGCAGGCGGCCTCCTCTGAATAAACTTTGACTTTCTCCGGTACGGCTTTGCATACGGAATCCAAAGAATTCAGCTTGGGTTACCTTCCCGTTCTCAGTGTTGTTTACTCCAAGAACAAAAGTACCGTTAGATTTCGGGATGTTGGGGTGCCAGCCATCTTCACCCTGCGAGAA
>Ga0209208_10009110_pt1 | contig 13102 bp, 7 predicted proteins | sample S1TSphfallax_3_FD_187694 | JGI IMG/M metagenome (GOLD analysis project Ga0209208, IMG submission 187694) | Host-associated microbial communities from peat moss isolated from Minnesota, USA - S1T2_Fd - Sphagnum fallax MG (SPAdes) (version 2) | ecosystem: Host-associated > Plants > Peat moss >...
AACTAAGGAACCTTTGTATCCAAAGTCGGGATTTAGTGGGTTAACTATTGTAGCTAATTATAGCCATGCATACATTACAAAGGGGGTCAGACAGTCAATTGCAATGCTAGCTAGAAATTGTGCTTTGAGGCTAGTTGTTAATTTGCATGGTTATGAGGTGGAGGTCCAACAATAAGTCATTGAAAAGATGTTTAAGCATGACTTGGTGAAACCAATGTTACCTAGCTTTTTATCCAACATTGGGGAGAGCAAACATACAAAAATTGGTGTATCCCACACCTTGCAAATGGGCGTACAACTAAACATACTACTACAAGGGAGCTTATAGGTACATTGGCTTCTACGAGGCATGCAAGTTGCAGAACTATTGCAAAACAACTAAGGCTTGACATATGTTGTATCTATCAAAACTTACAACATCATGGTTTTATTGATGATAATGCCATGGATTTCTAGTGTTGGACCAAAAGGCATGAACATTGTACCACACTTTCACCAAAAATGAAAACATTTGTTGTGGAGTGGTGGACAATAGAGACAACCATATTTGCTAACCAGAAGAAGGTCAATAAGAAACGAATTGAGGTGAAAAAAAAGTTAGAGCATCCCACCCACCTCCTACATGTGTCACAAATAAATAATTAACAAACATTATGATCACAAGTCTTAAAATGTAACTCTTGCTTGTTGTATAGTTCTTGTGCACTTTGTTATTATTTTCAATTTAATGGCATTTGTTGATTTTGACTTTTGAAAGTTCAGTTTGTGTGATCTCTGCATGGGTATCTAGGCAAAAGTTGGTATGCATCCCACAACCCATATCACAATCATAAAATAATTGTTGTGAGGAATGGGATTTCTCAAAAATTTGGTTTAGTTTTGAAAAAAAAACACAAAAGGCATACTAATAGTCACATGGTTGAATTATTTGATAGATTGCCCATCACATACACCTAAAATTGTTCCAAGATTTGTGCCACATGACTCTAGATCAAATGTATTCTACAAAGTAGTTTAAAGCTTGTTGCATGTGTTTAAGCATACTGAATACTAAATCTATAGTGAATTTAATTTACTAATTTTGTACATTATAGCTAGAATTTTTCATTGCATTCAAGGAAAAACATCCTCATGCTAAAATTGAACTCACTGCTTTCACTTTGTTGAAGCCTTGGTTTGTGAGGCACATCAAAGAATGGAACACATGCTATTGTAGTTACCACATGGAACTTGTGGAACTTTGTATTGGGCTAAACAATATGCACTCCAAGATTGGGGGTCTTCATGCCAATTGTGATTGTAGATGGTCATGAATACCATAAGCGGGCATCTTTAATGGGTGACTATACTTTATGTGGAATTGGCATTTTGAAGGTGTGCCTTGTTGAAGAGATTCTTAATGCAAAGATAGTAAATGGCGAAGATATGCTAAGGTTGTGGTTGGCCAAAAAAACAATGGTGATCCAAGGAAAGTCACCCAGTTGCAATACATGGATACTTCAACCTTTGAGTTGTTGGACTACCTATGTCCAAGACTAAAAGATTTTGTCACCCATAACTTCTAAGCAAAGTGGCAAAACAAGGTACTAACCTCATTCCATTAATTTTTCTTTTTAATTTGGCCTTGGTTGTCATTATTTTTTTACTTTTTGCACATGTTAAACAAACTTCAAATACTTACAACTTGTGACTGAATCTAGGAATTCAAGCTTTTGTTGAAAGACATTCTTGATGACATAGTCCTCTTTTGCATCGACTTCTTGGAGAATTATGCATTCAAAACACAAAGTGAGGTGCAAGATATGCATTGGTATAATTTCCAAATCAATATTTTGGTGCATATCACCTTCAAAGTGGACCCACATTTCAACCCAACAAAACCTCAAAGTTTTAAAATTCTTAAAGAGGTTTATTACTACATTAATGATGATAAGATTCACAATAGTCTCTTTGTGCAACATTATCTCACTTTACATTGGGGTTATTTGAAGAGCATGGGGTGTTGACCAAAATACCGTGTGGTGAGGAGTGATGAGGATTTTGCACAATTCAAGTGTGTTATGTTGAGAATTCAAGCTCAACTAGTTAGGTTTCATTAGTTACTAAAGTAGGAAAGTAACTAGGTTATTTTCACAAGGTTGAATTACTTTCTTTACTTATATTAGTTTGGTTATTTGTGGTTTGGTCTTGTAGTTAAATACCTTGGTGTTGATGGTGTGTTCCTCTTTTCTTCATTGCACAAGTTTGTGTATTTCATGTGACAAGAAACTTGAGGAGTTTTTGATGTTATGTTTTGTGTTGTGAGCATCGTGTTATAGTTTCCTTTCAATAAAGTTCTATGTTTGCACTTGAGTAGATCTCCTATTTGTTAACATGCTAGGGCATGGTACTTTGTTGCATTGTATCCAAGACTAACTATTTGCAAGGAGAAGCCAAAAGGTGTGAATATGAGTTGGAATTATTTTGCCAATGGTCATGGTAAGGAGGAAGTTGATGGTGTAGGTGCCCTTTTGAAGTGCAAAATCCATAAGGAACAAATCAAGCCACAAGCACACAAGCTTCAAAATGCACATGATGTTGTGAACTTTTGTCAAGAACAATTTGGTATGCTAGTTTACATTTACTATCTAGGGTTTAACTAATGTTCAATCAAGAATTTTCATCATTCCCACTAGTAAAATTAGTGTGGTAGTCGATCATTTGCAAAGGACAAGTAGTCCTTGGTTAGCCATTCAATGCTTGCAATTCAATATGTTACTTACAATTGAATCCCCATTAATAGCCAGTTGTTTATTCAATAGGTTTTCATTTGGAAAGGACAATTAGTGTTTTATGTAACGAACATGCAATCCTTCATTAACAAGATAAATAAGCATTGGTTAAAAAGACAAGCAATCCTTGATGAAAAAGACATGTAATCATTAATGGAAATGAAAAGCAGTCTTCGAGTGAAAGGAGAGGAAGTTTAGCTTGATTTAAAAGGGAAAAAAATCACTGAAAGAAAGGTGAGGCAACCTTTGAATAAAAGGACAGATGGTCATTGAAGGAAAGGTTAAAGGCAATCCTTAAGTAAAAGGAGAATAAGTTAATTTGATTTAAAAAGATAGATGCTCACTAAAGGAAAGGTTGGGTAGTTTTAATTGGGTAAAAGGAAAGGAAGTCTAGTTTGATTTAAAAGGACATATAGTCATTGAAGGAAAGGTCAGGAAATCCTTGGTTAAAAGGAGAGGAAGTCCTTAATAAAAAAGGACACAATCTTTAGTTGAAAGGAAATCATGTTTAGCTTGAGTTAAAATGACAGAATCATTAAAGGAAAAGATAGGTTGTCCTTGGTTAAAAGGATAGATAGTCATCGAAGGGAAGGTAGCCCTTGTTAAAAGGAGAGGATGTCTTGCTTGAATTAAAAGGTCAGACAATCATTTAAAGAAAGGATAGGCAATCCTTGCTTAAAAGGATAAGGGTCATTGATGAAAAGGGATATGCAGTCTTTGGTTAAAAGGAAATGGAGTTTAACTTGAATTAAAAGGATAGACAATCATTGATGGAAAGGATAAGTGGTCCTTCGATAAAAAAGAAAGGAAATCCTTGGTGAAAAGGGAAAGACAGTGCTTGTTGAAAAGGACAGGAAGTCTTTGTTATTTTGATGTAGTTGAATCCCCACTAATAATTGGGCTTTATTAGTTTTCTTGTGTCAATAGTTACTTATATAATCCTTTTTTTAGTGGTGATAATTGTGATTCTAAGACCCCATCTAAGTAATTTCCCATGATCATATACTGACAAATAACATATCATTACCTATGTTAGTCATGTCAAAATTCAAGATAGTCTTGGTTTAACCATGCAATCTTTGCCCATTGGATTTTTTTTGAAACTTGCATATTGAAAACTAATTTATTTTTTAATATTTTTTTTGTAGGCATGTCACATGCAACTCACCCAAACACGAGAAGGATTCTTAATAAAATATTCTAGGAAATTTGTCTAAATGATGTGGATAGGATTCACACACATGCTTGCTCCACTGTGGTTGGAAGTAGAGGGATGCACTAGGCGATTTTACCTCCTTGTGATTGTTTATATACAATCTCAATATTTTTTCATTGGTTCAATTTTATAGACAATGAACTTCTTCTCTAAATTGTGGTTATCTATGTTAGGTCAAGAGTGTATCCAACTGAGATTCCACTCTCCTTAAGTTTCGCCATTTGTCATGTTTTTGTGATATTTGCATAGGTGTAATTAGCATTGGGGAATGCCATCAAATGTCCCATGTTCCATCATGGGAGATAGTGAGGCTTGATGTTTCTACAAACCTACAATGTGTGAAACCATGTTGGGAGTAGAAAAAGAAATCGAATATGGTGCCGAAGGAGAGGCACTTGCTGACAATGTTGCAATAGGTGATAATGTTGTTGTTCCCTATGAAAGTGGTAATGGAAAGTAGTTTTGGTTATTGCTTTGTGATAAACCCATTCATGTTATGGTGGAAACCTTCATTGATGCTTATAAAAACACTTATTATGAAAGAGATTTCGTCATTTGTGGTCACTACTATGACTCGATATGACCTGGGAATAGGATTTATTACTTCAATGATGAGGCTAAACATGCCTACATCTATTCACATCTAGTGTGTGCATCAAAGTTCGCAATGCCACCCACTTCACACAATGTGTGTGGGAGTTATCCAACATTTGAATTGCAAAATGAGACTCTTCAATTAATCGAAGAAGCACTTGAAGATCTACGCGTCTTGCATGGTGATGTTTAATATGTGGGTGTGTGCTTACATAAGGTTTCAAGTTTGAACCTACAATCTATAGTAGACCAAAAAGTAGCCATATTTTAGATTTCCATTACAATGTTGTTATGTAGAATTTGTGTAGTTGTAACTTACTGCTAGTGTTCTTTAAGTGCAAAAAATTACTTCGACACATCAAGTTTCATTGAAAATATGTTCTTCCACTTGTTATTTTTGAAAAGTTTAGTGTGTGGAAACTTGAAGATGCATGTAGTTTGTTAATTATTACAAGGTGTTGATCTTTGCAAGTTTGTGTTGTGTTTGGCACTTGGTTGGAGTGAGATTGCATATACATGATTAGCTATATAGTGCTTCAAGAGTGCACATGGTATTTTGTGTTGTGGAATGGCAATTACTTATTTGAATTAACTCAACACTGAAAAGTAAAATTCTAGTAGTTTAAGAAGTAGGTTTTGGATTAATTGTAACCTTTGTGATGTTACAATTAGGATATTGTAAATGTCAATTAAATGTTTCAATAATCAAAAATTATAAGGTTAGTTTCATTTTGCCAGATATTACTTGGTCCTAAATCAAACAAGTATGATAGTCATTTGAAAAGGACATGTAATCCTTGTTCCAACTTCCTAATGTCATTATGTTAAGTTCATGAGGTTTAATGTTTCAGTAACCAAAGATTAATGTTACTCTCATTTGCCAAATATTACAAGTTTGGTCTTAGATCCAATTAATAGTGTAGTCATTTGAAAAGGATAAGGAGTCCTTGGTGAAATGAATATGTTGTCCTTGTTCTAACTTCCTAATGTTATTGTGTTAAGTTCATGAGGTGTAATGTTTCAATAATAATATAATAATGTTACCCTCATTTGCCAAATATTACTTAGTCTTAAATCCAATTAGTAGGACAATGATTTGAAAAGGATAGGTAACCTTTGGTGAAATGAGTAAGCAGTCCTTGTTCTAACTTCTTAATATTATTAAGGTAATGAAGTGTGATGTTTCAAAAACAATAGAATAATGTTACCCTCATTTGCTAAATATTACTTGGTCTTAAATCCAACTAGTAGGGCATTCATTTGAAAAGGATAAGCAATCCTTGGTGAAATGAGTAGACAATCTTTGTTCCAAATTCCTAATGTTATTATGTTAAGTTCATGTGGTGTAACATTTTAGTAACAAAAGAGGAATGAACTACCTTCATTTGCCAAATATTATTCAGTCTTAGATCCAACCAATAGGATAGTCATTTGAAAAAGATAAGTAGTCTTCAATAAAATGAACACTTGCAGTATGTATTCCAACTTCCTTTGTTGATATGTTTAGCTTATGAGGTTTCATGTTTCAATTGTAATAGATTGTAATAACTTGGTTTTGGTATTTCTTAGACACCCTTTTGATTGAAATTGTAATAATTTACATCAGTTATTATATCATCAAGTACAATGTAGCCCATAATTCAAGCCCAAAAACCATGTGTCACAAACATTGTTCAAGACATTTACAACAAAATTTGTCCCAAAATTGGTATAAAATGTGCAAGTTGGGACTGCACATTTTTGTAGTTTTAATGTTAGTTCAAAGCTACTTTCATCTAACAATAGTTCATGTACATGCTTTATAGTAGGACCTACTTAGATTTCGTACAAAATTGATGCAAAATGTGCATTAGGTCTACAAAGTTACACAATTCCACTACTAGAGTTCATGCATAAGTTTTTAGCATCTATTTGAATTTAAGTGCTTCAAAATTTAGGCCTTTAAAAAATCACCTTGGAAGATGTAGCACAAGTTGTTACACCTTTTCTAGGGATAGAAGCTACCTTCTCTGTAACATCTTTCATTCATTCTTGCACCCTCCTTTGGACTTTGTGTTTGTATTTAGACAAGGTATTATTTTCTTCCTCCTCATCAGTATCAAAATCATCATGTCCAGGGAGCCCAAGAAGAGTCTTCAACTTTTTACATGGTTGTTCTTCCTCATCCATTGGCCCTTGAAATTAGAATCCAAGCTTTGTAGGGTCATTCAAGAGTGGTCTCTTGACTTGGCTCTTTTTGTTACCTTTGTCTTTGTAAATGATGCCCCTCCTTCCATCCACCTTCCCCTTGGTGGGGCTGCCATTATTGTTGGATGGCACCTTCTCCTTAGTTAGGCTTCCCTTGCTCTTTTGTGGCACCTCGTCCTTTATTGGGGTGCCCTTGTTTGTGTCTAATGTTTTCCCTTTACTTGGGGTCTTTGTGTCAGCTTTTAGTGCCTTTACCTTTGTTGGGGTGCCTTGGCTTATAGATGGTGTAGGATTACGTTTAGGTGGGGTACTTGCACACCCTTTTGATACATCAAATTTGATTGGGGTGCCCTTGGCTCCCTCTAGTGCCTTCAAATTGATTGGGGTGGCACCATGGGTTGGTGTTATGTTGTCCTTGGTTGGGATGGCACCTGAGCAATCATTTATATATTAGTCCAAGTGATTTCAATGTCAATTTTTGAACCCTTACTTAAAGTGTTTAATCACTAGTGGTTGGTACTTTTCAACCACTTCCCAAGCACTTTTTTTCCTTACCTTAGGCTAAACAATAGTGTCCAAGCAACCTTAGTGCTTAAAAAGGACATCTAATCATGGGTTTCCATTAAAGGACCATGACTAGTTAGTCATGACTTTCAAGTGATTATACATGACTCCCTTGGTCATTAATGAACACCCCATGGTGCTAAAATGGATTAATAACTAGTGATTTTAACACTATCAAATACTTGAAAAGGACTTTCAACCAAGTATTGCACTTAACCCACACCCACAAAATACAAGGGAATAAAGAAATATAAAATTCCAAAGTTTGCAAATTGCCTTACCAAGGATATGTTCTATGGATGTGGGGGCACCTTTGCTCCTCTTCATCAACATTGGAGCTTTTGAAGGTGGCTCTTGTGGGAATCTTGGTAGTCCTCTCTATGTTTAAATCATTGTCAAGTGGTTTAGGGTGGGCCATTGTCATTTGTTTGAGAGGGGACTTGAATGTAGTCTTCTCACAAGCTAGGATTCCATCATCACATGCAACTAGAGAACCACATGTTCCCTCATTACCTAGCTTTGGGCATGAAGGTGTTATGTTACAAGGACCATGCTCATTATTGAAAATGGCTATGATTGGGTTGCTTGATAAGGTCCCACCTTTTATGGTGAAACATAATGTCCTCATTAGTTGTTTCATCAGTTGATCCAAGCCTAATCATCTTCAATTTTGTCTCCAACTCCTCAACTGGAGTGCAACATCATAAGTTATTTGGAACTATTCTTGTCACACACACATAAAAATGAAGATGATATAAACAAAATTTACAAATGTTGAGTTGAAAATTTAAATACTAACCAAGGACATCAAGCAAGTTTATCCTTGTAGTTTTTTTCAATTCACTCAACAATTAGACTCGTTCTTCTTCAAGTCCCATTTCTTGTGCCATACAAATTAGATCATCATCAAGAAATCTTAAGCCCCAACTAGACCACCAATTTGGGTGCAATCTTTAGTTGCAAACCTTACACCTATTGTTGGTCTTCAAATGCTCGCCTAGGCATCATGGGTGATATGTGTGAAGGCAAGACGTCACAATGATGTCAAAACAATGGTACCATTGTTGACACAAACCATAAGGTTTCATTATAATCATATTTGGCACATCACATGGTGGTTTATCTAGGTGAAAAATAAGTTTAGGCCATAAATACATGCCTACACCCTTTTGCATTTCTTTCAATTGCTATGTAATCCCATTTTGTTCCCTGTCTAGATCTAAAAACTCCAAACCTACTACTACAATATGATTTTCCAAGTTGATGGCCTTTGCCCTTGTTTCATTATATGTTGGTTCTCCCAATGTGGCCTGTTCAATCTTGTCATCTAGTAAAGTTTGTTATATCCACTTTTCGCTCCTAAGCACATAGCAATGAAATAAACTTAGTCAAATTTACTTGAGTAGAAATTTATCCTTGTAGTAAGCTTTGGCACATGCCCTACTTGCCCCAACAAAGGAACAAGCCATGGACTTTTGTAACATTAATGTACACCACTACATAATCAAGAGTTAAAAACAAATCATACAACTAGACCTTTCTAAACCAATTACTAATAACTCTTGTCCTAATATAAAAATAAGTAGATTTGAGAGGTCAGTCAAGGAATTTAGATTACATACAGCTTCTATAGTATCCATGTTTTGTTGTCGCAATTTTTCCAAGGCCTTTTTTGCAAGATCTAGGGTTGCTTGGTTATTCTCCATTATTTTTTTCATGTCATTCATGTTATACATAATCCCCAGCAACTTGGTGGATGCGACACCTATCTCCATCTTCAGATACTTGATTTTAGCCTTGCAAATAATCGATAGTTCTATTTTCAAGGATAGTAATTTAATAACCTACTTGATATCATCAAGTGCCACCCATGTGTGACACCTAGTTGTTGGTTCAATTAATTGTTCAATGTTGTCATAAGGAAGAACAACACCAATTCCATACTTTAAACCAATTAGCATTGATTACAATCACATACGGTTTAAACTAGGATTCAACCGCCCACCACTACCGTCTAAGGAATTTGTGTTTTTTTTCACATTAGCTAGCCACCCAACTTTTGCCCCATCCCTTTGTGCTTTTTCTTTTGTTGTCAATTCAGTAGCTTTTGCCCAATTGATGGGATTACCCTTTATCTGAGCAATGAAGCCCTACACAATCCATGTAGGGATCTCATTATTAGTGATAGTAACTATTCCAAAAACCCTCCAATAAATATCCTTTATTTATTCTTCACTTTTGAATTCAACTCAAGGGATTTGATCTTGATTTTTTTTCAAACCCCCAAACAAAACACTACACTCTTCCATAGTGACATGCACATTCTCCAAGTCAAATCATGGATTCAAGCCAATACTATCCAAGTATTGAACAATCAAAAAAAAATTCTTGTTTTTTGATGTCCACCCATGGCCAATTTGCCAATGGGACCTCTTTCATCAATTTCTCATGCCTCGCTTCCTTATACATGGTTGCCCTACTAGAATGTTAAACAATTGCACATTTTTTAAAGTTACCCTACTTGATACAAAAAGGTCACCAAAATTAAACCATGACTCATAGTGCTTAGATAGTGTTGAACCAGTATTGATAGTGTTAAGATAATCTTCATCCATGACTTATAGTGTTTACATACTCCTAACCTAGGACTAACAATGCTTAGAGAATCTTAAACCATGACTTACATTCCTTCTCAAGCACCCTTAGTGCTTGGTTAGGAGTTACAGGTGCTACCCTCACATCTCTTAAATGTTTATCCAATAGTTGTTGGTACTTCCCAACTAATGGACTTCTTTATTTGAGGTTGAAAAGTGGTTTACAACCAACCTCATTAGTAAGAAAGGACATCCATTACAATTCCAAAGGATCCTAACTTCTTAAACCATGCCTTAGACTACTCCTTAAGCACCTTTTGTGCTTTCTTAGGAATTATAAATGTTGCCATCATGTCCTTGAGTGTTTATTTAATAGTTGTTGGTACTTCCCAACCAATGGACTTCATTAACTAAGGCTGAAAAATGGTTTACAACCGACCTAAATGGTAACAAAGGACATCCAATTTGGTTTTAAAGGACCCTGACTCTTTAATCATGAATCTTAAATGATTTCACAAGACATTCAATGGTGACCAAGCACTCTAGGGTCCTTGGAAGAGGAACTAGTGCTAGATCTACCACTCCCAAGTAATTAACAATGACATGTTCTACTTACAAATGACTTTCAACTAGTTAAAAAATGATATTTCATGAGACCAATGGTTTGGAGGCACTTAACAATGATTCTATGTGCTAGAAACACAAATTTTATTTACAATGAAGAGGAAGGAGAGCTATCACCACAAACCTAGCTCATTAAGATGAAACAAATATTTCACAAGCTTGCAACACTACATCCAAAGACACTTCAAACAACAAATTCTTGATTCTTAAACATAAATGTAACATATGGTGCATAGTAGGAAAAACAATTAGCACATACTTGAAGGTCCTTCATCAATGCCTTTGATCTTTGTGATGCCTTTCAAAGCCTTGGACCAAATTCTCAAATTGCACCTAGAAATGTCAAAAAATTTAGCAAATTGTGACATGGTTCAAGTATGTAATTACCTTTTTTGACCTCTCCTCCAACCATTACCATAGATATGAAAATTCATATCTTAACCTTTCATAAGCTTATCTATCCAACCTCCAACACAATAACAAATAGTGTCACATGTAGTCATTGAACTATAAGTTGTGAAAGGAATAGATAATTATTTGTAAATTTCTTTGGTACCAAACAAACAGTCCCATCAAACCACCAAATGCATTAACAAGCACAAGTTGACCTAATAAAATACCACAACTTAATTTGAGTTTAGTCCCACAATGGCAAAAGATTTGAAAAGGTTTATTGTCTAGTTTCCAACAAACTAATTGTTGAACTATTCTTTAATTGTAGATCTAATCTTTAGATTCACATAAAAAGATATTATTATGTAATCATGCCAAATCTGAAAAGAAAAATATTCATATTGTAACAATTAGATTTTTTAATAGAGGATGATGATCTACATGGAATTATAACATTAAAACACACAAATGTGCATATACAAGTTCACCCACAAAATTAAATGAGAAACTAGGAAAAGGAAAAAAACACAAGAAAGCTAACCAAATAATGCAACCTCTATCCAAGTGCAGGCTTTGTTTGTATCTTGTGTGTTCAATGAACAAGTCTTTAATGAAAACTTTGTGTAATTTGATAAGTGGCATGTAAAAACAATACACACCCATATCAACTAGGAGTTTTAGTGTTTTAGTATTTAATGTCCATACTGCAATCTTCATGTACACATAAGCATTATCAAGGATAAGCTCCCTTGAGGAACATCAACAAAAAACTCTAAAAAGAAAGCCAAGTAGGGTTTCCAATGATCTTGCAACTATGGTAGCTTGCTAGTGTGTTCAATTCCACAAAACTATTGCCCAAGGTCAAGTAGCAAAAACAAGGAAAGAAAATGATCGAACACAAAAAGGTTCCAACAACCTTGGTCTTGGAGTTTGAAACATGGAAGTAATAAGAGCAAAGAAAGAAAATAAGCACAAAAGGTTTCAACAACCTTTGTTTCAAAGTGTAGAAACATGGAAGATCCTTATTAGAGCCAAGGTTATTTTTTGTCCCTAATCAATGCGCTCTAAAAAAAAAAAAGTATTTGCAAGCAAAGGTCCAATGTGTAGTTAACTACAAACACAATGGACCTACAAATCAATGAACCTTCAATGTCTACCACAAGTTGTCTAAACATGTTTTCAAAAATGCACCACGACCTAGAAGTTCAAGTGCTACATTTGTGTTGAGCATTTAGTTACCTCTTCAAGCAACAAAAAGTTTTTTTTCTTCACTCAACATTCATGCGGGATGATGTTTCCACCTATGTAAAATCTTGTGGATGTTGAAGCAAACCCTTAAAACTCACAATCTTAGCTTTGATAACTAGAAGATCCAGAATGTTGAAGTTTTCTTTTCTCTTCGACCACCCTTCCAACGTAAAAACGAGAGAATATAAAAAAAATGCAACATATGAAAGCAAGTTTGTGCGTTAAACCCTAAAAATCATAGAACACGGGTTTTGGGTCTAAGGCGGAAACATCAAGGAGAAAACTGTTTGGGGTTTAATGTGAAAAATATCAATGGGCTTCATCCGACCTATGTTTGAAATAAACCAACTAATGCCTACCACGCGGCAAGGCAAAATATTATACCATTGTGCCAAAATCAACCTAGTCCTTTAGTGTTTTGTCATGTTTAGTTCATTTGATTGTAATCCCACCCCTTCATGCATTTTATTATCTATGAACAAACATTTGAAACCTTATGCCAAGACATTGTCCTATTATAAACATGAGTTTAATAATTTAATTAATTCTATAATTTTTTAAATTATTGTTCAAATCTTTTTAAGAATTGTAATAAGCCCAAATATTTGCAATAGCAACCACATAGTCACTGGGGCATTTAGGGCTTTGAATTCAGGATCTTCTAAACATTAACTTAATACCCTAAGATCGATGACCTTGAGGACACCACTTGGGGTAATCTATAATTCTCTCCCTGATTTAAAAGAAAAACATTACAACGTTCTTGTTGTAATTTTCTCTAGGGTCCAAACCTCTCCTTGCCTTTCTCTTTCTTGTCTTTCTCCTTCATGTTCATTTCGAGCTTTCCTTCTCTGTCATTATTTTTCTCTTTGTTTTTACTCCCTTTTTAATGTTTGTTTCTCCTTTAGGAC
>Ga0209208_10009111_pt1 | contig 13101 bp, 14 predicted proteins | sample S1TSphfallax_3_FD_187694 | JGI IMG/M metagenome (GOLD analysis project Ga0209208, IMG submission 187694) | Host-associated microbial communities from peat moss isolated from Minnesota, USA - S1T2_Fd - Sphagnum fallax MG (SPAdes) (version 2) | ecosystem: Host-associated > Plants > Peat moss >...
TTGTAGGGTAAATTTTTTTTGGAATTAGGGTGGTAAGTGTGTACCATCTTCAAAAAAAAGAAAATTAAGTGAAAGACCCTCCTTACTCCTTTGGAGGGGCATAACTTCTACAAACCTAATCGGAATTGGATGATTCAAAAGTTGAATGAAGCACCCATAGAGGGGCTACACATTATTTATAGACTCTACCACCAATGGAGTGATAGCTAGAATGTTATTGTCTGATAACCCACTAAATGTTCAGTCATCGGCTTGTCTACCCTAACTAACTAACTAGCTAACAAAGAAGAAAAAAAGGCAGCTTCAACACCTATATGTTCCAGGTCTTCCAATAACGACAAATAATAACACAATCTAAAGAGGTTCCAAGGTTACAAGGATGTAGCTTTGTTCAAAGTAATTAGGGCAGATGACTGAAATATTAAGTAAAGTGCAAAAATATTTACTGATCAGTCACCACAACTCAAACAAATCCATCAAAACCAATGTGCATATAATGTGGGAATGCATTGTAAGAAATACAATGATTTCTGCGTATACCCACATCAAAACAATTACCCATTCTCAAGTTAAGGAAAGCTTCAAAATATATACCGACCAAGTAGGGTAGAAAAGAGAAATAAGAGCACCCCATTGCCAAGATTGCACCCCAATCCCAGAAATGAACACATTTGTGGAAGGCTACTGCAGAATTGATCACATACCCATGCTTCTCAAATGGAAGACCACAAAGGCCTTCCAACCGTCCTGCAATATCGTATTATATTATGTTCAACATGACTGTGACATTCTGTCTTCTCAGTTCCATCTGCATTCTTCAAACCCTGCACAATGTTATGGCCATCTTGCAATGTCAAGAGCACATTCCAAAAGCATGTTGTTAAACCATGTAGTAGTGCAAATGAGCAATGAACCAAGACATAGGTAATTTACTAACTTGTCGAGATCAAAAGATTTCTTCAATTGAAAATGAGAGATGAATGGAAAAGAAACAAACCTAGTGAAATTGACCAGATCTTTCTCCACCATGTTCAAACCGATTGTCTCGAGGAACTGGCAGGGTAGTTTAATGCACATCTCCAATGCTTGGAAAGCCCTGGTCATGAAGTGGATGATAGGGAAGCGAATACTTTGGCAGATAGTGCCAGACATCTCTGAACCCGAAGTTCTCAGGAAGTCAGTGAAATCTCATCTGAAAACAGGACTGATTCACCCAAGAGGCTTCTAAAAGGCGAGGCCTTGACTGCAACATCTAACAAATGAAGGCAACTTTACATGCATACCTCAAGATGAGCTCTCTCAGCACCGTAATCTTGTCTGTGACCATTGATCATTGCATCCACCTGCATCATGGCATGAGAGTTTTTATTTCTATTACTATTGGTGCACCTATTGTCCACATGTGTCACACAAAGGAAATAGATACTCGCACACTAACCTCCACCATAAAAGGGAGGCTGAGGTCAATATCCTCTGTTTGTGTTCAGCAGCAAGAAAGACTTGTTCAGTTCAAGAGATGGGCATTGTCCATGCATGTTGCATTAATACCTTGAGGGTCTTCAAAGCACAATTCAATGGCTTCAGTACTTTGCAAATGTGGTCATACTCATCAATGTCCTGCACCCTATGCAATTCATTGTGAGACATAACATGTGCTACACAGCAAACTAGCTTCCTATCGGAACTAGCCTGATGCACCACATATATCAGAGTGTGAGGATGATCTATTGAGTTACAGTTATGAATAGATCTGGCCTCATACTCTTTCTTGCTATTGAAACCAGCAGCATGGAAAACATGTGCCTTGAACCCATACCGCTTCTGCAAGAGCACATCACAATGAGAAGAGAAATCCACAGATAAAACACCCAGGATAGAGAACCAGCCTCACAACAGTGTTAATGCCTACCTCCACTTCACTGAGGAATGCATATGTTTCTGGGAAAAAATGAAAAGTTCCAATGAAAACATTGATCTCAATGACATCTTCATTTCTCAATGCTCCTATTCTATGAAGGAGATCTAGAATCACCTGCACACAAGAGAAAATGGGGATGAAACATCAGTAGATGTGATTGTGTACCCTTCCACCAGCCTGGTTGGTACCTTTCATAGCAGAAGATCCCACTTGCTGAAAACAGGTTTCTTCAGGCAGGTAAGGGAGCTGAAAATACAAAGGAAAAATCCAGGCAGTGCTTTACACCCGGTAAAATTGCAAGAAACTTTTGATGGACAGAATTTTTGTGTTTGGACAAAGAAGTAAAGATCTGCTAGTATATGCAATCTTCAAACTCATGCAAAATTTCATCTAAATACAATAAAATAAAATAAAGACTATTTTTATCACAATATTCCCATTTTTCTGAAAAATAAAATGGTGCCAAAATTCAAATGTTTTTTTGGGTTGGCCACATTTGAACTCTGATTTTAGTTTGATAAGATTTTTTGACTAGTGTTTTTCTTACTATCATGAAAAGACTAGAAATCTATCAATGAGATTTCTAATCTTTTGCCTGTCTCTTTAGAGCATTACTGAAAACAGCCCTCAAAGAGACAAGCAAACAGAGAGGTATTGCAACTCACATCAATACTCAGAACATGAAAAGCAAGGAGAACCAAAAATTGTAAGCACATAACCCCCTCTCTGGCTCCCATAAAACAAAACCTCTAGTTGAATTTTCAATGACAAAACTTACTCAAAGTTCAATATATTTCATACCTCAGGTCCAAAAATTACAAAATCAATTCCATGAAAATCTTACTCATCTAGCATTTTCCAACAATACCAAAATTTGCACCCCAATTTCTTATGGAATTAATTTTGATTTATTGAATTTTCAATGAAAACAATATTCAATATTCCATAACTCTTGCACTATAAGTCTAAACTCTCATCTCAGTGCACCCCTACTCATTGAGGGCTGCAATAAACCAGCACCCACCATCACACCATCCACTGGACGCTCATTATTCTTCAGTTGTGGATGAGCCTCAAGTGAGTTAATATTTGGTTTGCTTATTTATTATTTCAGCATCAAGGAGATGTAACATGAATAGTCATATAATCAAGTGTCATTTGCATGACCTTGGGTGCCATCTATCTATGAAGGAAGGTAGTTTGTTTTGTTTTGTAGTTATGAGATCCACCGAACCAGGATGCTTCAGACCATGTTCTTGGTGTCTTTGGAAAGCTCTCAATGAGGAGGGGTGCATGGGCTTGCTTCCATGGCATTTGGACTTGCAGTGCAAAAGTTCTTGAATATTGAATGATTTCACTGAAAATTTCGGAGGAATTGGAATGTGCCTTTGGTGTTGTTGGAAAGATCTTGATGAGCAGGATTTAATGGAATTTATTTGGTAAGATTTGGATTCAGAATGTGGGAGATATTGATTTTGAAGTGATTTCTGCTGCTGAAAATTCAAATAAATTCCAAAAAACCAGGTTTTGGAAGGAAAAATCAGTTGAGAACGAGTTCACACTTGGGCCAACAGCACAAGCCACACTAGTTCACATTATGTAAAAGCATAACAAAACATTTGAATTTGATTTGAAATTTGTCTGATGGAGTGCTTGGTAATCTCACTCAAGCTCTTGAAGAATTCCATCAAATATAAGATAGGGATTGGTAGTAAGATATATGCAACCTTTCCCAACATGGTTTTGTGACCACTCCAGTCAAATTCTGAAACTTTGCCCAACAATGTGAAGGTTGATGGTAGTCAAAGATTTCAAAGGACAACATCTTCAAATCTTGCTTTGTGCATTTTTAGTTTTCAAATATGATATAGAATATTGTTACTACACAGTAATTGCTTACAGATTTTGGTGTCATAATAGGCTGGATCCTAAGATGCTCCACACAAACTGGGAGGAACCCCCTGCATTAACTAAATAGAAAGCTAAGCCCATACACAAATGGGTATAGCTTCGTCTCAAGAGTACACAACACTGCTTTCCTCTCTTCCCAGTAGCAATAATAAAGACACCCAATGGATCACAGCAAAGTTTTCAAGCATTCAAAGTACTGTACCAATTGACCTCAAGCTCAGTGGAGCACTAGAGAGGCTCCATTGTGTCCTTTTAATCTGCCATGTCCAAAAAAGGCCTGAAAATCAGGTCCAACTGCCTACAAACATGCAGGGATAGATGGCAGAGGCAAAAAAATGGGGTCATATTGAGCCCTGCAAACTATATTTCCAATGGCCACACACAAGATTAAATTTCAATGCAACACAATTTGGTTATTCACCCTTTATAACAGTGCCCACTGCACACAGAATTACCTTGGAACTGCAATCTGATGATGAATATCAATCACTCATGAAAATATTTAGACTAGGTTTCAGATTGCAAGAGCTCCTCACCTGTAGCCAGCTTTCGACTGTACAAAGGCAACTCAAACAAAAATGCAGACTTCACCCACTTTGGGAGACTCCCATACAGTGAAGTAGGTAGCGGGATCAATGGGCTGTCAAAAGACCAAGATCAGAACCCAATTAGTAGCAAATTTTACTCGAACTCTTCATGTACAGATGTCATTCTTGAAGTTGAGGGCAAGGATTACAAGCCACCATATAGTGTGAAGATCATGCTGCTCAGGTTTAACCAAAATTTGAATAAATATTGAAAAAAGTGCCAGAATCATTACCTTGTTTTACTTCTGTAAATGCGGTACTCACTATTGCCTCCATGTTTCTTGTTTGCATTGATCTACAAAGACAAGAAAGGGTCACACTTCCAATCAGCAACAATCTAGCTAAAATTGCCCTCATCAGAACCACATACACATGTACCCCTTCAAAGTATCACAGATACACTGCAACACTTACAATTTGAGTCAACCTGAATCGAAGTAGAGTGAGATGACCTCATGCTAAGGCTAATGAGATTTCCAGACCAAGCAATGAGGCCTTTACAGAAAGCTGCAGGGAGAAGGAGAACCCTATTTCCAATTGCAATGTTCCGTATGAATGATAGAACAAATTTCTATATTGACATGTCAAGTGACTGTCAAAAGCAAATGTATGTAACCACTCTACACATGGTTATTGTCCTTGAATTTTACATATAGTTCTTTGCCTGAGTGGCATGCTCCTGGTGTACATGAAAAACAAGAGATGACAATAATGAGGAGCCCTCCATCACCAGCTTCATAAACCTTAAGAGTGGAGGATGGGTAATAAGTGATAATGGCCTATCACCCTATGCAATGACAGCATGTTGTAATGATTGACAAATATGTACCTCAAGTAAGGGTATGCCACTGACAAAGAGAAGAAGTAAGGTGATGAATATGGGACCAGCAATAACAGCCCACTCACTCCCCCTTAGCACTGGTGTGGCAGCCACAAATATTCCCCACCAGAGCAGTATCTGCCAGAACAAACCTTGGACCTCAAACAAAGCTCTCTTCCTAAATACATGTGAGCCTTTTTAGTGTCAAACTGCAGCATCCATGTCCTAAAGCATCAACAAGTGACCATGTGAGGCATTCTTGCCCTTAGACAACCAAGATGCTTGGTCCTTGATTGTTCTGTATTGTTCAGCTGTCTGTTGATGAGAATTGGTATGTGCATAAAATAATTGATGTCAACATTGAGCTAAAAGAAGGGGGAACCAATTGAAACTGCTTCATTGAGCTTAATTGCTGGACATTGTCAAAATTATGGATGAAGGTGCAGAAACCCTCACTCCTTCAAAGTCCCATAGCTCTTTCTCACAAACTGATGCAAAGGGAAATTCTGGATATACCTCTCCAAAGTAGTTAGGGTGCCTTGAAAATTTCCAAACACCAATATCACACCACTTGCCCCTGCTTGCTGGATCCTTCTTGAAACTGAGCTTCTGCTGATCTGCAACCATTTCAATCACTGCCCCAATGGCCCACATAGCCCAACCGACAAAGTCTGCAGCTTGCAGCTCTGGACTTCGAGTAGCCACTCCATTTACAATTGTCAGGGGCAAGCTGACCGTCCACACCCATATCCCCTGTCATCAGACAACAATATATTGTGAGGAGAAGGATAAAATCTTGAACTCAATAGCAAACAAATTTGCTCTGCATCAAATTGTAACCCTCTGTCTCTAGAAACAGCCAAGTGTAGATTCGAGGGGAAGGTCATGCACAGTATGTTCCTTAAATAAGAAATCCACAACTGTTGCATGTAAAGGACAGGCAGGGGCTTGCCTTTCTGCTATAGGTTAATTAAACATGAAAGCATATATGCTATTTACTACACTAAAGAGATTTTTGAACATATGATACAAGAGAGAGTACAAAGGAATAGCAGCATTGGTAAAAGTGACAAAGAGCAATACCAACCTGAATGGTCCAAAATATTGCAAACCGAAGAAGATTGTCACGCCTCCCATCCATGCGCCTGTCTTCGCCCCATTCCAAAATCCTGGTTTTCACATTGAAATCGTTTTACCAAGCAAAGTGGGTTAATGCCTGAACTGTTAGTATAGACTAAAATTCTCAACCATTGAAAAGGTCAATTCACCAGATGCAAATGGTAAAATTCTGATGCAACTTCGGTAAGATCTTCTTTGATCAGCTTTGAAAATCACAAACTGCTCATGAAAATAGTCCAGACAAGCTTCTTCCAGAGGAACCAGTTAGTGTTTCCTACCGCAAAAGCAGGAAGACAGCCAGTCGAACGCCCCAAACAATGACGAAAGAAGTTAGCACAATCTGTCAAACCCCACATCCATACCATCAATACTGCAATCTCCTGTGTGTATTACACTATTGTGCCAAGATGGTAAGCTCCATTTTATCTTTTGTGCTGATAAGGTGAAGACTTGAAGAAAGTGCTACAGGACAGGTACTCAAACCAAGATTCAAAAAGCACCTGGCGCAGAAGCCAAGTGTTGTTGAGGAAAAATGTGAGAACAGCAAGCAGCACAAAGTTTGTAACACCTGACAAAATTTCACAAACAAAAAGGGGATTGCATAATAACATCAGTTCAACAATCCAGAAAGTTTTGTTGACAATTTCTTTCTCAAAGACTGCCCAAAGTTAGGTCATGAAGATGTCAAACCCCCATTGTCCACCTAAATACAAAATGGGTTTCTGAAAATAAAGCAAAACCAAAAAAAAATCTTACCTGCAAAGTCAGTGACTTTGTCAAACTTGAATGTGGCAGCAACAATGAAGAATGTGAACTGGAAGACTGCCTACAATTTCGCAACCACAAAGGTAAGCAATAACAACAAGCTAGGAGTGGTAATTTTTTTACTGAAACAGGAATACATATAATAAGTCAAGATGAAAGAGAAGCATGCGCATGTATGTGGTACCGTGACAAGCGCAGTGATGCCCAAGTAATTTCGATCCTCTCCAGATGCCATCTCCCTTTTTCAAAACCCAATCCCACATAGGTGAGCAAAGAAGCCTCTTTTGGCCCTAAACTTCAAAATTCCCCACACACACACACACACACACACACACACACACACAAGAATTCATCTTTGTCATAATTCCCACAAACAACCAAACTACAAACATCAAAAAGGTTGAGAATTTGAGCTCCGCACCTAGAGAAGCTTACACAAGAAGCTCACCAAAACACTGACGCAGAAGCAATATCCGATACACCGCGAGGGTTTCGACGTGTAACTTCAGAGACACACACACACACACACACACACACACAAAAGGGTTTTTTTTTTCCACCCTAATTTTTCCATCCAAAGTGAAAAATGTAAAGGAATTTTGGTGTGCAAAATTTAGAACAGTAAAGTAGTTTTCTTTCTTACCCAAAGTGAGAAAAGTAAAGTAATTTTCTTTCTTACCCAAAGTGAAAAGAGCAAAGTAATTTTTTTACCCAAAGTGAAAAAAGTAAACTAATTTTCTTACCCAAAGTGAAAAGAGCAAAGTAATTTTTTTACCCAGAGTGAAAAAAGTAAACTAATTTTCTTACCCAAAGTGAAAAGGGTATACTAATTTTTCTACCCAAAGTGAATACGAACTAGTGTCGATTTTCGTATGGACTATTAAAAGAAAAGTCCTTGTTGTCCTTTTGTTGGAGCAAATTTTTTTGATAAAACATCCCTAAAAGTGTGTCATACCCATTAAATACTTAAATTTGCTGTGAATTCTCAAGTGCTAGCATGTTTCTTTGGATTTGGTAATTTCTCTTCTTTGGAAACAATAAAACCCAAGATCATCCCTGAAAATACCATGAATGTACATTTCTCTGGATTCATATTAATGTCATATTTTCTACACTTTTGAAAACATAATCTGAACTTCTGCAAATGATTGTCCATGTCACTGTACACTATAAAGTCATCCAAAAATATCTTCATAAAATTGTCCAAATATTCTATGAATGTTTTGGTAACATTTTTCTAATATATTGGAGGTCCATTTTTTACTCCAAACACATCGCCTTCCATATGAAAGCTCCCTAGTCTATAACAAATGCAATCTTGTATTTGTCCTATTGAGCTATAGAGACTTGATGATATCTTGAATACCCATCTAAGAAAGAATATAATTCATACCATGTTACTATGTTCAGAACTTCATCTATAAAAGATAATGGATATGGATCCTTCTTTGTGGCTGCATTTAGTTTTTTGAAATCTATACAAATTCTCAATTTTCCATCTTCTTAGGTATTAATACTATGGGTGACAACCATGTAGCCTCTTCTACAAATTGGATGAATTCAACTGCTAACAATTTATCGATGTCTTGTTTGATTGTTGTATCATAGTTTGGATTTAATCTATACATGGCCTAATGTGCTGATGGTATAGTAGTATCCAATTCAATTTTGTGTTGTGCCAACTTTGGTGGAATCCCTTTCAAATATTTGTATGTCCATGCAAAAACATCTTTGAATTTCTTCAACAATTGTTTTGTTTCTAACACTTTGCTTGTGTCCAACTATGCATTGATGTTTACCATATGTGGTTTTGCATTAAGTCCCAAGTTGAACTTCATCAATTATTGGTCTTGAGTTAACGTCCATCTAGTTATCTATAATTCCTGTGCTTTGATTTTTGTTGGAGTTTCATCCACCACAACACTCCTTGGTTAATGACTATAATATGTTTCAAGATACATTTTATCTTCTATAGCTACTTCTGGCTCATATCTATTGCCAATTGTTTTTTGTTCTATGATTTGTACCCCTAATTTTAGCTTTGAATGAAGAGTCTTCGCACTAATATGCATAATCTCCACATCTATAGTTTTCACATATTGAATTATCTTAAGTAAACTAATTATTCCTATTGAAAACAACTTTAACTTTATAGCAAAGATGATATGTTTTTCTTCATCTATAATACCATTTTGATAATCATAACACAACAACACTTCTGGTTTCTTACTTCACCTCCCAAACATTTAGTGATAGTAATTTTTTAATTATCCCATTCCCTTGTATGGTAATAGTGTTACTCCCCCAATCATGTCCCACTTTAGCATCCCTTAACCATGGTTTTCCCAACAACATGGAATAACTAGAATCTATCACATTGTTATGAAGTACAGTAAACGTAGTTATGTAAGGAATGTCATGAACATATATCTTCAGAAATTTAATCAAACCCACTAGTTTTATGATTATTTGATCTACCATCTTCAAATTATATGGTGCAAGTTTAAGCTTTGGAAGCCCCAACCTTAATCTCAATTGTTCTATGATAATATTAATTCCAAAACCTCCATCTAGCAACACATCCTCTATTGTAATCTTCCCAATCTGTATTTGGATAACTACCATATGATTATCTATTGTTAGAACAGTTGTCCCTACCTTTGGTATTGAATAATTAACTTGTTTTTTTGTAGTTATTTTGTTCAAATTCAAAATTTTCTATGGTTTTAGTTTCTATGAAATATACCTCTTTAACTTAGGAGCTATTTTAAGCAATTGTCCCAAGTTTAAAGTACAACTTATTTCTAGCATCTACTTACTAATGTCTTGAAAAATCTCTTTTATTGTAATCATTTTTTCTTGTGAATTCACTACCTCCTAATGTTTCTATGTTTCTACAAAAGTAATATTTGGCATACTCAGCCATGTTGTGTTCCATCCCTCCATGGATGTGGATGGCCTTTATGTCTAAATTTGTGTTATCTGAATCTGTTGAATTGTCTCCACCATTGACTTCTTCAACCGTTCTTATTTATCATAGTCAACAACACTATTTGCTTTCTTTGGTTCTCTATCCTTCAACACCTTTTTTTGGTTGTCTTACTTCTTGTTGTAACATTAACATCCACCACATTCACATATGTAATGATTGTTTGTATTTCAACAACAAGTTAAACTTCTGCTATTGTCACAAATTTCCCATGAAATATTTTCTACATCTCAGTAAACTTCGGACAATCTGTTATTGTATGTCCATTCAAACCATAGATGTGGCAAGCATATGAAGATGTCTTTTATGGTTTTTGACTCAATTGTGCTACCTTTGTGGTTGCCACTATGGTTTGTTCCTTTTTATTTTTGCATGTTTCCACATTATGATTAATCATTCCACAATTTGTGCAATGTTTGTTAGTCTTCCTTGTATTACTTTGTGTTTTTGGTGATCCTACTTGTTTAGTACTCTCTGGTAATGAAAATGCACTCTTTGCTTTAATAATAATAGTCATGCCTTCTTCACACAACATCATCACCTCCTTATGTTGTTGTAGTGTTGACCTTTTCATCCCTATAATCACAATTCTAAGGTATAAATACAAGCCCGCCTTAAACATAGTAGTCAAAAAATTGTACGTGGTTGGTATTTGTAAACCATGAGCTAACTTATGAATCCTTTCATAATAAACGTCCACCCTTTTACTCTTTTGCTTCATGTTCTTCAGCTCCATGTATCTTTGCTCATCATTTTGAGTCTTTTGATGACATTTGCAAAATGCCTATGTAAGCTCGAAAAAAATATAGTCAAATTTTTTTGACATGTAATTGTGGCACCGATCCCATGTTGTATTTCTTAATGTATAATTGACCACATTTATGGTATACTATTCAAAGGTTTTCACATTAGTTTTCATGAGCATTTGGATCAACATTTTTTTTTAAATCAAGGTATTTAAGAGCTACCCTATTTGGCCTTACAGTATGACCATTTCTGTGATCGAGGATTTTTGTAATTACAACATATGGCTTGTAATATCCTCCTTTTGGATTTTCAACATCTATACTTATGTACCCTTTGATAGTTATTGAGTTCATTAGTGGTCGATTTATAGTCTTGGTCACACAAGTAGTCATTATTGGATTGGTAAAGCCATGTAAGGTGTTCCAACAACTTTAATAGTTGTTGCTAATAATCGTGAACTTTCATTCAAATTTGTTTCCACCAAGACCCTTCCTGATCCACAACCCAAGTTCGTTGCAAATTCAATTAATATTCCACCTTTGATAGAATTTGTGTTGGGTGCAATAACAATTTCCACTTTTGCGGGTTGGTATTACAAAATTGAATGGTTGAATGACCTTAATTTCAACAAGTTGCACTACTAGAAATTTTGGGTTTTGCAACTGTCGCATGCAACTAAAATTTAATTGCATGCAACACATGCAACTGCAAATTTGTGTAGTTGCATAAGACAAGTTGCATAGGACATGCAGTTGCATGCGACATTACGTATGCAACATGTATATACGGTGTTAGTATACATGTACATACATACATACCAATCCAATGTAGTTGCACCTTATGTGCAACTTTCCTTGCAACTACATACAACTAATCAAAATTTGACACATGTTTAAAAATTAAACAACTAGCTTGTGGACACGTGTCATTATTTTTATTTTTTTGTGTTTTCAAAATCAAAAATTCATTGGAATTAATCTTAATCATTAAACTTTTTGCCACTAGGATGATGACACGTGGCACACCATGGAACGTTCATTGACCATTTGACACGTGTTCAATATTTTTAACACCAATTATATGGTGACATGTGGCAATCAAGGCCCACCTATTTTTAAAATTTTAAATATTAATTAATGAAATCTAAATAATTTAATTGATGGCTAATAAGATGTTGACACGTGATGCCTAGGTAGGTAGATAATAAATTAACCTTCTTAAGTAAGTAGGTTTATTTAGGCATGTAAGTAGATTGAAAAATAGCTAGGTTTAGGTGATATAAATAGGTTTAGAACAATCCAATATTATTTTCAAGTTTGACCATTTCAAAAAGGTCAAGCTTTTTTCATTTTCTCATCCCCAATGGCACTTGGTATTTGGTTTAATATTGCTCCTAGTTATATACTGAGCCAAATAGAATTGGACGCCAAAGGATATGGGTTAAAACATTCCATTGCAAACTTCATGGACCAACCTAGTTGCACATTAGATGCAACTACTGTATTAAAAGTATAACAGCCAAATGAGGACTCTGTTGCTTTTGGTGTCTAAACAAAACTTGAAGCCCTCCTCTTGGCGCATCTAACACACTAAAAATCGTTGAAAACAGATAAGAAATGAGAAAGTTATGGCCCCCCAAAGTAAAGGGGGTCAAAAAACTCAATTTTTTATTTATTAAGGCTGGTTCTTAAACACCTAGAAAGTTCATTTTATGTTTTTTTTTTTCTATTAGAGTTCAAATTTGATATTTAGGAATTCAGATGGCGCTCCTACAGCACTTTAAATCGTTTAAAATGAATAAGAAATAAGAAAGTTATGAGCTTTGAAAGTAGGAGGGGTCCTAAGAAAAAAAAACAAAAAACAAAACGTTTTATAACTTGGAAAGCTTATTTTTCTTATTTTTCTTCTTGTTAGTTTTTCATTACTCCTTTTCTTTTGCACTTGAAAGGTGATTATAAGATATTTAGTAATTATGATTACTTAATGAAAATATGATTTTGATATTATTATCTAGTTTAAATTAATAATTGCTTAGGACGTTTGTATACTTGTAGGTTAATTAGTGTAGCCTATTTACATTAATATTTTAACATAAATAATAAAATTTAAATATATAATACCTATTGATTATATATATATAATTGATTATCACTATAATTATAATAAACACTTAATTAATAATTATGATTATTTATAATAAAATTTTAATATTATCATATTAATTGATTTTGAATAATTTTTTGTT
>Ga0209208_10009112_pt1 | contig 13100 bp, 8 predicted proteins | sample S1TSphfallax_3_FD_187694 | JGI IMG/M metagenome (GOLD analysis project Ga0209208, IMG submission 187694) | Host-associated microbial communities from peat moss isolated from Minnesota, USA - S1T2_Fd - Sphagnum fallax MG (SPAdes) (version 2) | ecosystem: Host-associated > Plants > Peat moss >...
CATCTCTTACCTTGATTATTACAATCACTTCACACAATGGTCACCCTCTATCTATTGATGATAGAGTGCATTATTCCCTTATACCACACATACACAATTTCACATTCTACACTCCAAGATCTTGCAATAGTAACCTCCCCACATACTCAAATACACCCCCATAGATACTTACACACACATGCACATATACATAGCATAAACTACCATATCCAAATCATCATTGCATTCACCAAGAACATTACAAAATTGGAGCACTAACTTCCTCTCCATGTCTTTGAATTACCTCGGGCCCCTAGAAGTCCTCCCATTTCCTCTTTAAATTCCTAATGCAATGATTATGTTCTTTGACAAACTCCTATCAAATTTCAATTAGTTGTAACTAATTGCCATTGTTGGCTTGGTTGGTCATCAACTTACCAAGAGCTCAACTAACTACAACTTGACTTGCTACATGTTGCACATCAACTTGCGACATGTCAATTTGCTATTGTCTATAGCTTGTCTTACATTGTTTTTCGGTTGCCTATCCTATAAAGCTTCATATTTACACTTATATCATTTTTGTAATTATCATTACCTAACATTATTGCCTTCTTACATTTGTAGTGTCCTCACACATCTAACTCTTGTTCTTTGCAAACTCTACCACTTCGCACCTTGATCATAAACTCTACCAAAGAAACTTTTCTCCCCACTTCACACCTCAATCATAAACTGCCAAACTTGATTAAATGAACACTTATTGAGGTATGCTAAAAAAATTTAGATAACTGAATTCCACAATATTCACAATCATAGTATGTGAACAAGGCAATGACTTCTTGTGTTGATCACATGACAAACCAACCCATTCAAACACTTCAAAGCATGAATATATTGTCACAATTTCACCTTGCCTCCAATTTCTTTTGCTTAATTTTTCACCAATCAGTTGTACAAGGCATCCACAGCCTCTTTGATGTGGTCCATATCAAACTCCTTCACCAATGCTGATTTTATCACATTACAACCTTGACATTTGACCAAATGTTCTTGTTCATGCTCACACCTTTGAAATAATGTCAACTTTAAATTTGGGTCCAATGAGTTTGAGTCGTTGCAAGTCATTGTGCCACTTCTGGCTCTACATAGCCAGATGAAACTTGATGATATTCCAAGTATTCCAACTTATAAGTATCTGAATAATTTTGTTGTAACACTTTAGGTAGACTGTGGTATGACCTAAAACATTATGAGTTAAAAGTCTTTAGGAGGCCAAGATTATTCATGAGATTGCACAATCCATGGAGTAAAATCACAATTGTAGTAATTCACAAAAGACTAACACTGCTATCTAAGGCTCAAATGTGGGTGCAGAATGACCCTGTGTGTTTTCAAAGATGATTCTAGGAATGAAGCTTTCATAAGGATCTTCCTTTCGCTTTTGCAACAAATAATGTAGACCTGATTCAATCTCGGCTTTCACTTGCTGGTACAAGTTGTCCACTGCTTCTTTGTTATGCAAAATTTGAGGAAACTCTGCAAACATCAGGAAAAATAGTAATTTAGGAAAGAAAGAATTAACAGGCCCCCTTGCACCCAGTTTGTCTTGCACATGTCTAATGCAGGCTGGGCAAAAGGCTGGTGTAGACATTTCAAACTTGAGAGCAGGAATCTTTCAGGAATAGGGACTCTATAATCAACCTACTTTATGAATAAATTTAGAGAAAGAATGGTGCTTACCATGTGTGTAAATAGGCTTCTGGAATGCAAAGTACATACGTGGAGGTGGCTTTGGGAATCCAATAGATCCAAGAAGTGAGTCCTCAGCTACTTCAGTCCTGTTTGCTAACCTGCATTTGGTACTTATCTGGTAAGCCATATTTCATGCATATATGGACTGATGGATGAAAAATGCATGAGAGTGATCAGAGATGGGAGTTCTGAATCCACCATGCATTGTTTCTGACATACATGCTCTACCCATCCTAGTGGTGATGCAAGTCTTTGTAAATCAATCTGAGCCTGAACCAGCATTAACTGAAGCTAACTCTATTTGCTTGCTGTTCATTGAATTCTATTTGTCCATCTGAAGACATCATCACAGTGACCATCTCCATCTCACCACTTGATCTAACTTTCAGAAATGCATGCAGCATAGGGCAAGCCTGCTACGGTTCTGACTTGGTTCTGATGCTTCTTGTCAATTAGCATTGGAAACTGAGAAAGAGCATTGATTGCAGGCCAAACAATGTAGTCTTGCTGATGTGCACAACCAAAACGATGTATTCCAGATCTCCATCCAGTTTAAGCCAACCAACAACAAAAGGGACAGGGATCTGAAATATGTTGAGTGGTGTTAGTTTCAATAACACTTGAACACTACTTTAAGGTTGTGTTGCCACATACCCACTGATCAATGGCAAGTGAGGATCTAGACTATCCCTATTAGCAATGGTGTCATGATAATTATATTATCATGCTTGTTTCACAAATTGTTCATGAGATAGTAATGCAGTATTACCTTGCACGAGGGATATGGGCTCCAATATTGCGGATAGCTTCTCCTATTACAGGGAACTGCAACACCTGATCTTGATCCAGTAATATCTGTCCCAATCACAATCCACAATTTCGTGAAGCCCAGGGCAATAACAAGCTATAGATATCAGATTGTGCACATTGAAAACTGAATAAGGCTAATTCTATTGTGTGACTTCCTTCCATGACATCAAATCATGAATAGCTAAACCGGATGCAGTGAACAGGGCTATCTTTACTTGGAGTACCTGAATAAAATCATCGCCACCAACAGCTGCTACAGGGATTATGGTAGCCCCATGACGAACAGCTGTTCTTACAAACTCTGGTTTCTTTGGCCATAGAAGCTTATATGCCTCTCCCTGTCAAGTGTGCAAAGCTTGTAAATGCTTCCACAAGATGAGCACCAAACTAGCATTTGAAGGAGACCAAAGACTAAGAAGAGGGGTGTCTTTTGTGCAATTACTTCTTTGTGAGAATGGTTCTGTCAAAGCAGTTGAAATCAGAGGTTAGTTATCATACCTTCCGCTTCACTGCTTCACGCATGCCACCAGGAAGTAATAGAACAGCCTCATGAGCTGCCATAAGCTTGTACAGGTTGCTTCCAGTAACAGGTACTGCCCCAAGCAGACGGACTAGATCTGGTAACCCGGATTCTGGTAAGTCTACCAAAGAATCTGCACAGTGCACAGACATGTATACATGTTCATCCCTGGCATTTCCATGTCTCCCACTCTTGTTATTCCGATGCACATGGACACTCTCTCTTCTGATTTTCTTTTTTTTCTTCTTCCTGTTGGGTGGCAGGGGCATTGGCCAATATGTCTATCAGAAGTTCTATTCTTCTATAATCTTTGCACTTTGACATACCAACACATTACATAGTATCCGCATGACGATTCTGAAATGGCTCCAACTGTCATATGTTGATTCTGCAATGCCCTACCACACTGAAGTCCTTGACAGATCAAAATCTCTGGGTTCTTACAAAGAAGTGTGAAGTGCTGAAATACCTGTCATGATGAGAGCTGGATGAGCCAAACTCCGAATCATCACATTTTGATCTTCTAGAAACTCATTCAAAAGGATGCCCAGATCAAATCCCACAAATGTATGGTTACAAATGAAGAGGATTGGGTGCTCCTTTGTTATTCGAGGCACACCTCTTTTCATCTTCCCCTTTTCATCCACAGTCAGAAACACAGGGCTAAAGAGCTCCTTCATAATTCTGTGCATGTCCAAGGAGAAGAAGAAACTTCACTTCTGCGCAATTTCATTGTAACTTTTGCTCTTGCTGCTTCCCATGAGAAAGAGTAACAAACTGAATTCTAGTGATGGTGTACTTTAGACAACGTGCATATGGCACAAAGCACACATTTTTCATATTTTCAGGTTTTCTGACAGAACTCAATCAAAGCAATAAACAAATGAAGCATATAACAGAAACACGTTACACATATCCAAATCAGCACCTATTCTGAACTTGTGGCACATATTCTAAAGTTGCCAATTGCACTGCAGGAGTGAAGAGGTACCTGATGTGTGAATTATGGAAGGTTTTAATTTCATCCTCAGTTGGTGGTAAATAGTCAAGGACAATATCATGATGTTTTTTGAGGCGATACATATGTGTTGCTTTTATCAAGCTTGCCACCTGCACACGTTCATCCTGGGACAGAAAATATGTGGTATGTGTGAGAACAATCGCTGCCACTACCTGATGTTGAAGGGTCCAATATCTTGATACATTTTCCAGTGAAACCTTTACATGACCATTTTTAGTGGTCAATCAGTTCTCATGTATTCTTGTTTTCCAATTTTTGTCATCTTAACAATCTGAAGTACTCCAACACTCTTCAGTGCCAGAGGCATTCCAATTTTGTTTAAAAGTTGGAAATGTTTCATTTTTGCTATAGAACATAGACTCCAAGATCTAGCAGTGAAAATCAATCAGCTCAACATACAAGAAGATTGGGTACAGAACTTCCATGGCAAGTCAGAGACGAGGAAAGGTACCATGAGAAGGGCTGGCTTTGAGTTTCTGAAGACACGCACAGAACAGGAAGGAAGCAACTGCTTCAACTTCTTAGCCTCTTGCAGATTTTGTTCCTCCCCACTGAGGACAAAATTTTGGTTGTGCATAAAGATAAGCAGAAATCTGACAAATTGAAAGCTGAGAAGTAGAGATCCAACCTTGTTCTCACAAACTGTTAGTTTCAAATTATCAACACCTAAGTTTCTTGATGATGGGTACTGTCAGGTACCAAACACAAAACTGAGAAGTAGAAACATTCAACCTCCAGAGCTAATAATATCTTCTACTCAAACTTAAACCCTCACATGGAGAATACTGCACTCTGAAAGTGAGGAAGATGTGAATACATACCTGGCTAGCAAAAGGATATCAGCTCTAATTTTTTCCAGCTGCTTGTTTGCACTGTGGGCTGCAAGCTGCAACTGTTGCACCTTCCATTGACATTGTGCCTTGGACCACACTAACATGGCTGTCTGCAGCATTTACAATCCAACATTTATTGCATTCTCTTTTACCCCAAATAGTGGACAGTTCGTGTCTGAGGTGGAACTTCCATTTCTATTGTGGATGTGCATCAGAAACCACACTTGATAGCTCCAAACCTTTGTTCATCAGACCTTTGTCAGGCTTAGTAAGAGTTCAACATTCTCATACTACATGGGTCATCGACTATTCATGGTTTCTTCTCTCAACTGCTCTGGTTTGTTGCTCTTCAGCAAAGAATGCATTTACAGCTGCAGAGACACAAGCAAGGATCTGCCAATATAGTGTTTGAAGTTTGGTCCTGAGAATTTAGGATGTTGCACTGTACTAGAAAGCAACAGATAAATACTGTCAAGGGACATCAACAGTGCACCTATATTGTAACCTACAAAGACACTTACAGCAAGTATCTGAAGCAATTCTTGCAAGATTACTGCAAGATGCGTTGTTTGTTCTAACTGTGGGCTAGAGGGATCCATATTCACCGCCTTTGCTACAGTCATTGGGTCCCCTGCCATCCCCACAAAATTCTAAATCTTTCAAACAGTTGTTTCTCTTGTAACTTGGTTTTGAGCCAACTTGGTCTTTATCTCAGGAAATACTACATCAACTGTGTAAGTACCATACTGTAACCTCTGCAGATTCCTCATGTACTTCTCCATACCCACTGAGAACTCAAAATACTTTGAACATCAATATGCTGGATAAGATCAATGTGAAGAGTGGAGAGACAATTGATGATAAGGTGAGGGTGACTAACCAAATGTCAAGGAGAAGAGGAAGGGTACAAGTAAAGAAAAGGGCACAGGTGCTGCTGCCTCAAGAAGTGATTGGAATGGTGACAATACTTGGTAGTCATCACACCATGTAGCTGTCAGGTATCCACACCAACAGACATTGATTACGTCAGAACATGACAAGGTCCATCTTTCTTCAAGGAAGATGTAAACTCACTACAAATTGATACAAATGGCCCTACTCAAGAGGAACTTTTTTATCCTTTCTCTCATACACTGAGCAGACTGAATATAGAGAGGCTTGAGAGCTTGAAGAGAAAGACTGAAGAAAAATTGAAGAAGCTAGCAAATTGCACACAAACCAAAAAGAAACCATTGTCGTATGAGGAAAGACTGAAAAGCTTTGAAGCTCAAAATAGAAAAGACCCAAGCTTGAATCTTAACACCTTTCCTAGGTCTTGTTTATTTTAACAAAGAGTGTGACAGAAGGAAGGATAGAGAGAGACAGAGAAAGAAATTTTCACCAGGGTCAATGAGGACTAACACAAGGTTGACATGGGGATTGCGAGCAGCAAGCAAGAGTGCAAGCACCCCTCCATATGCCTCCCCCATCAAGTATATGGTGCTTTTTGGCCGGACAATTTGTTCTTCTTTTATCACTGCTTCCACTTGCTCCAACAAAGCTGCAAAGTGATTCTTCACATCATCATCATCATCATCATCATGGGTGTGAAGTCAAACACTTTCACAAGATGACATGATCCTTAAATTCAGCTCGGCTGCTGCACACAGATCTGGGAATAACTTACTTTACAAGTCTCAAGTTGACAAATTCCCTGGAGAGAAGTGTTTTTGAGAGCCTGGAGACAAGTTTGCAGAGGAGAAACTGTATGAAGTGCACTCATACCTTCATAGGGAGCTTGATTGCAGAATGGAACATGCAGACACTGCACCTTGAACAGCCTGAAATCAATTTGTAAAATTACAGACAACCCAACAACTGACAATAGACAATCAGCAGTTTGAGGTCCCTTCCTTTCTTCTTTGCTTTGGAAGGTGAGTCCCATGAACCTAATAACAAGAAGATGATTTTGCTGGCAAGCACAAATCTTGCACTCTTTTCAAGAGATTCTGTGATAGATCTGTTTCATATTCTCTGGAAAACCTCACCAACAAGTGTTGTTACCTCGCTAGTTTTTGTTGATGCAGTGTAATGCTCAATCCATTGCAAACTATGTCTGCAACATCATGGATGTCTTGAAATTAGGGTTTGCGGTACTTGTGCAATTGAAGATCTGCAAGAAGATTTCATTTCGTGTTTGCGTTTCACAAAGAAACTATGCATCTTGAAGCCTTGTTTCTGATGGGAAATTAGAATTGCTGCTACTGCAACGGGAGGAGGCACACGCACACCTGGAAGGCAGAGAAGGAGCGGAGCATTCTCTGGGAAGCCTGCAGCTTCCACAGGGCAGTACCACCTCGGGGGGCCTTGGTCCTCGTCGACCCGTATGATCTGCCGAACTTCATCTATCAGCCATGATTCCCTAGTTTTCCATGCAGCCGAGTCCGGCCTAATTGGGTTTACACTAGTTTTCGCCCCCGCCGACGCTGCTGCACTCTTGTACAAAAGCGCTACACGTGCGTCTGTCTGCTTCGAATCTTGCAAAGAGAGTTGGATTTGAATATCGCTAGACTGCTTCTGAAGCTCGATCTCGTCTCTTGTCGCTCCTCCTCCGTTTCCACCTTTGCTTCTTCTTCTTGATCTTCTGGAAGCTGCAGCATCTGCAGGCGAAGGCGATGTAGATCCAACCACGATCATCTGCTGTTGCTTATTATAATATCTTCTGGACCCGGAGGAACGAAGAGCAAAGTTCTGAGAGCACGGGCTCAACAACATCCAGGGGTTTCTGAAGCTGGAACTCTGCATGATAATGGATTCCATTTGTTCCGAAATTCAACTAGTCTGGTGAGCTAGAAAATCGCTCAAGCAACAACAACAACAACAACCCATCATGGGGATGAGCTTTTCAAATCTTCCAAGTACCCAAGGAGAGAAATTTGAAGTACTCTTCAATTCCACAGTCTATGTAAGAATTTCAGGAGCTTCTGCAATTCCGATCCTACCTTTTAGACTCGCTTAGCTATGCAGTGGAGCAATGCTGGTACGTCAACAACCCCATCAAATACAAAGATTTCATTCAGTTACACAGACTTCAAATTGAGTCACCTCAGGATAACAACATCCTGATAGAAGTAATTGAGAAGAAACGTTCCTCATCTTCTTAACTTGTAGAAATTGCCAAAGTAAAAGAATAGTGCAAGCTTTGCAGCTTTCATTGAGTCCTAATTTTCAGTTTCAATTCTGAAATAGGAATTAAAATTTGCTCAACAATTAGCGATAATGATCAGATTCTTCAGCAGCTTCTTGATTACGAGCCGAGCTCTCTAAAAAGAACCAACCCCATTTTCTCACACAAATTGATACCGTCAAACTTTGATGTCTTCAGATGAGGAGATTGATGAGAGTATGAGGATTTTGGCCTCTCTAGGTAGGTAGTAGGTCTATTTTCATATGAGGATTTTGGAAAGATGGTATTTTGGCTTGTGTTGAAACTTGAGATTAGTTATAGAGTTCATGACATCTTGAACCATTTTAGTTTCTTTCTTTTAGAGGATTTTTTTTTGAAGATTATATTTTTAGCATTGGTGAAATATTTTAAATTTCCATAATTCTTCTTTTTGGGTGGGCAAGGATAAGGATATTGTGTCTAGATTCATTATAGAGTATATAGTAGCTTAATGGATTTTGGCCCCCCTAGGTAATATGGGTTTAATTTTATATGATGATTTTTGAAAGATGATATTTTAGCTTGTGTTGAAACTTGAGATTAGTTATAGAGTTATGACATTTTGAAGGATTTTGGTTTCTTTTAGGGGAGTTTTTTTGAAGATTATAATTTTTGCATTGGTGAAATATTTGAATTTTCATAATTCTTCTTTTTGCCTTTAGATACTTTTTTTGTTGTAAATGGCAAGGCCACAGTGTGACACACCCCTTGTTTATTTATTTGTGGGGATTTTAATGGTGGGTTCCGTACTTTAATCCCATTCTGTGTGACTGTTGAAAAAATTCAATCATTAGTTTGCCTTATTTTTGACATCTTCAAGTTATCGAGTAGGTAACTTATAAGAGGGGATTTCATTTCTGTATACGCACAATAGTACCTTGACATCTTTGTCACCTAACTATCTTATTTTTTCAGATACGTGTTAAAAACATGAAAAAATAATCTAAAATTCAAAGAACAAAATTTTGTGAAGGCAAAATATTGAATTTTCAAGAATATTTCATTTGTTGGAATGAAAATTTCAAAATTGATTAATTAATTAATTAATTATTGGACAGACATGTGTGAAAGTTACGAAAGTACCATGGGTATATACCTATGTGGAGAAAGTTGGCTCCAACCTAGATATAGATTTTGCGTGTTCATGTGTATTTCAAGATCTTGGGGCCTGGGGGACGCCATGGGGGTGAGGTGGGGTGTGGGGGTGGGGGTTGGCATGGGTGTGGGGTCATCAAAATCATGCTATTGGTCAGTATCTTAATATTATTTCCACACGTACCAGCATATAGTATCAGTGTTTTCTTTTTGGTGTATTTTCACAATTTTTTGGCGACTATTTGTCGGAAAATGAGAAAAGCATGACATATTTGTGATTTTAATGGATTTTAAAAATCATTTTAAAAAACTAAAAAAATGATTAAATTAGTCACATCTAGACCTAGGCACTTGCTAGGTCGCCATTTAAATGCTAATTAATAGTGAGGATCCTCGCCACTAGAGCTACTTGAGGAATTTGAAAAAAAAAAGAACCTGTGTAAATGAATATGTTCTCCTGACTTATTATAATTTTTGAAATGTTGCAGTTAGAATTGTCTAGTCAATGGACTTCAGTTGCTTGTTGTGGGGCTTGCGGGATTTGTGTGTTGAAGGTTCGGTTCTTTTTTTTGCTTTTTAGAAGGAGCCACATTGATTGGCCCCCATCACCAATTTTTCTGGAACGCTCAACACTTCCCAGCATTGAAGCATAGATATCCATGAATGTTGTTTTTTTCAATTTTTTCATATAAAAAATTTGGCGAAATTTAGCCCAAAAACAGAAAAAATTAATCAAATTTGCACTAGGAAAACAAAAAAATTCCAAAATTTTCCCAATTTCTTTGTAACAAAGTAGCAAAATTTCGCCAGAAAAAAAAACACTCATAGATACGCTTCCCTTTGGTGACCCCTTTACACTTTCGATATACATGGAAGTTGAACTCTCGCCAAATAATATGGGATACAATTGAGGTGCTATAGGGAATGTCTTCTGGGGAACATGATGGGAAACTGTTGGAAACTTGATGGGAACGTACTTTTAACACATTGGGAACCCAAAACTAAAAAATAAAAAAATCTCTACCCCCAAAGAAAAACCCAAAGAAAAAAAAACTAAGTCCCCTTGAGTGCATGCTGAGCCCTTCTCATTGGCTATATGAAATTTCTATTTCCAAAATTGTTTGTCACCATTTTTAAACCTGCTGGGGGCTATTAACCCCATTCATTATAAACCATGGACACTTACTTATTCTCTGACTTGAAGAGCTCTCTTGACCCAGCAGCACCTACCAATGCACCATCATCCATTTGTAAACCAGTTATGGCTCAGCTGTGGTTCATCCAACCCTAAACTGGTTCATCCAGTACTGTTCACTCTGGCCAGGATAGGTTTTTTTTTTTTTTTTCCAATTTTGTGAGGTAATTGGAGTGGCAATTATCCATAAGAGGACTTAGCCAAATTTGGCTACACATGTCACAGGGGGAACATAGATTTTTTGGGGAAATTCACCATATTTTGGCAAAAAAGCTAAAAGCTACGGTTCTTACTATGGTGACTTTGGGCCAAATTTTCCAAAAACAATCCTTTCTATAAGTCTCAGCCACTTTTTTAAGGTCACGAGTGGCAAAAAAGTTCACCTCAAACAAAAGATGATGTGAGTTTGGCCCTCAATCACTAGCCGATGATGCTAATTAGCTCAGTTTCTGTTTTCACTAAGTGCCCATTAACAACATGCTAGCCCTTACCAAGGTACCACACATAGATACATGTATCTACTTCCAGCACTGATCCTATTATCTTACCCACCACATACCTCATCCTTAATGTGGTAGGTTACCAAGTTGAATCCCATTGTTAACTGAGTTGGGTTTCATTCACAACCAAGTCATAACTCATAACTCGTAAGGGGCTTGGCCATAGTGAACCAGCACCCACCAGCGTGAAGGATGGATGGTAAGTGGTCAGGAGACAGTTTTCTGTTTGATTCCAGTTCCGGAGCTAAGCTTGGTTGCTTTTTATTACTGCCTACCTTCTAACAACTCTCTAGCAGGTTGTTAGTAGGTAGGTAGTAAAAACGGCCCTTACCTATCTATAAACCATCTAGTGGGGCAATCCCAAAAGAAGAAGGGAAGTAAAGGGCCAAATTGAATACTACTCAAGCATGCAGATGGAAAAAGAGGCTCCATAAAAAGGAATGGCACCATTTTTTATTTCTTCAAAGTGATGAAATCATGGCATTTTATGCATGTTGTATTTGAATATACAACAATTCATAAGTTGTAATTCAAACACAACATGTGTAAAATGCCATGACATAATGGCCTTTCATGCATAATTAGAACTTCAAATTTGTCCATGTGGAACTTCATGGAGCTTGTTTTTATTGAAGAACAAATCCAACCATTGCAAAACATTGGAATCAAAACAAGGCTGACATAGAATGTTTTGAAAATGAATGATGTTAATATGCTATGCAATTGGTCAAGCCCCCTGCCCATTATGTTGAGTAAGGCGCTATATAAGCTGCTGTTAGGGCAAGCTTGGTGGCATACACAGCGCAATGGGCAAGGGCAAGACCATTCGATGACATTAAGGTCTGGGGTTGCAAAATTTAACAATTAAAATAAAATGCATGTTCAACAGAGATTTTGGTCACTATTATGAGCTTATGACAATCACTGGAAAATTATGTCATATAATGTGGTCAAGAAAATGACATAATTTGCTACCCCACACATTATTAATGTTCCAAATACACTGCAAACAAAATGTGCTTTCTTGTCACCCACCTTTTTCATATGTTTTGTTGTTGGAAAAGTTACATATTCAAAGCAACAAATTGTTTGATTCTGCCAAGTATGATCATCATGTGCTGCAATATATTGATGCAATCTTGTATAAGTATAAGCCTGGATTGAATGGAGGCTCCTATTCAGAGGAACCACATATACATGAATACTTTATTTCCGGATAGTGAGTAAAACTCTCATTATTGGATTAGTTTGACTACACTTGGAACTTAGGTAGATCAAGTAATCATGGAGATCATGAATGTGCTTGACAAGACGATGATGCATTCCACTTGCAGCTCATAGTTGTATCCATCAACCTAGGGTGAAGAGTGGAGACATCAGTACCTTCTTGTCCTAAGCCCCTTATTCTAAGAACGCCACCCACCCTATTATCACACACATATATCACGATTGTTACATGCTTGTCGACGTCGTAGCAATATGCCTTATAGGACTTATTTGACAATAGTAAAGTAATTCTATCCCTTGATGTGAAACTTGTAAATTATTTGGACATGACCAATGTTGGGCAATTACTTGGGTTGTTGGGTTAGAACTATTGATCTTGGGTACTAAAAACCAAACCAAACGGGTTTCACTTTTGGAACTAGAAAAGAAAAATCAATTTATTTTAAGAACATGATTATAATTGGGTTCCTAATTATTCAGTTTGACCCCATTGAATAATCCTCCCAAAATTGATAGCCTCTCTAATTTGATAAAGTTCTTGTTCATGGATGTTGTTGTTTAAATTTCAAAATGATGTCCATAGATTTCTAATATCTAATAAACTTTCAATTTTTTATAGAGACATTAAACATTTGTGATAAGCCAATCATCCAAATAATTTTTTTTTATCTGTTCATCTTGAAAATTACGTTGAAGTTCTCAGAGCACTTTATGTGCATTTTGTTGCGATGGTATGGACACATCTAACGTTGCTACAATTAAAGAAACTAGTGGGTGCCCGTGGCTGAAGGCCACTGTGAAGTCCCCCGTGGGTGCCCATGACCTTCGGCCGCCAGTGTGAAGTTTTAGAAGTTTTATTTTTCCTTATCTTTTACTCTTTATTTGGCCCCTGCCCTGCCCCCTGCCCCTCCCTGCCCGGAAACCTGCCCCCTGCCCCGCCCTGCCCTGTCTGGCCGCCCG
>Ga0209208_10009113_pt1 | contig 13099 bp, 13 predicted proteins | sample S1TSphfallax_3_FD_187694 | JGI IMG/M metagenome (GOLD analysis project Ga0209208, IMG submission 187694) | Host-associated microbial communities from peat moss isolated from Minnesota, USA - S1T2_Fd - Sphagnum fallax MG (SPAdes) (version 2) | ecosystem: Host-associated > Plants > Peat moss >...
AGATTCAGAATTCTGGATGCGAGAGGACATTGGATTTCAATTGGCTTGAAGCAATTCTGGTGCTGATGAATTGTGCAATGCCACACAGATAACTTGTTGGACGTTTGTCGGGAGGACAGCTTGTTCTGCAATTTGCAGACATGCTGTTGTCAAGTGCAGCCGTGTTGTGGAAGCAGCAGCTGCAGAAGGATCCAAGCAATTGTTCTCAAGCAGTGGCAACACAAGTGGGTCTCAAAAGTATGTGGGAAAGGGCAAGATAGTGCATGGACCTTCCTGCAGTGGTGAGGACTATAAGAGCAGTTTGAGTGCTGGAGGATGCTTGGAGATTCACAATCTGAAGTTGCTGGCAGGGTGTTCTGCACTTTCTTTGCAGGTTCATAAAACTTTGTGGAATTCACTGTCCTTTACTGCTATTTGCAACGTTTTTCAAACCACTTGAGAAGTTTTGGACATGTAAGGGTATGTGCACTTGTCTTGTATTTCAGAAACACAAAGTTATATCTATTTTCATCTCTCTGTAAACTTTGTGTGACATAATGTCTCCTTTTGACCATAGTAGTGACATACGAAATATGCGTATTTTTCGAAGGTGCTCAAAAAGAAGTATTTTCAAGTATTTTAAAATTTTAAAATGTGAATACGTGAAATTCGTGAGTACGATGAGCAAAACGCTGAGCAAGCTGAGCTTAAGTTATGCCCAAACCCAAAGACATTGAATCAAGTATTTTCAAGTATTTTCAAGTATTTTTTAAAAAGCCCAAAAAAACATATAATATGCGTATGTTTGAATCGAATTGAGAGTATGTCACTACTATGCTTTTGACATTATGTGCAGCTGCCAACCTTTCCCTCACTTTCTCTCAGTCCTACAGCTGTAGACATTGGGAAGATTTTCTGTGAGAGCCCTCAACTGAAGAAACAAGTACATAATTCACAGGTGGAGATATGGGGTTCGCTTCATTGCATAGCCCTCCATTTGTGCTTCCTTCAAAGGCTTCTCCTCTAAGTGCATCAGTGCCAAATCTGTCGAAAGTCTTGCTTGGAATGGTACCCAAAAGTCCGTCTTCAAACAGGGATCAGTAGGGCAGACTATGTTGGGTTTTATTTTGGAGCTACGCATGTGTCCTCACATCCCTAGCTGTGAGCATAATGCTGTTGGCAAAGAATGTGTGCATGTCTACTTTTCTGGTTCAGTGGCTTCTTGGCATCCAGTGTTGTCTGTGGTGATTGGGCAGTGTGTGACCATCACTGGGCTTCAAAGGAAATTGATTCTGGTAGGGCCTGAGAAAAATGAGCACTTCCTTTTTGTGGCAACAAAGAGTAGCCTGGTGTCACAACTTTCTCCTTCAGGGTGTGTCCCCAGGGGTTGTGGGGGGAAAGAGCCTTGTTTTAGGGCAAGAGAAAGGGATCCAACCACTAGCGGAGTCACAAGAGCAACTATTCACAAGGAATTAGCATGTGCCTCCAAAGAAGGTACATGTGTGGCAACAGCATTCTGGCAATCTTCATCCAGTCATATATTTAATGCAGGGTCTTAGGGCTAATGGATATTTTGAGTTTACATTGTCTATTGATTATTGATCACTCTGTCCACTGATCAGTATCGATCAATTTGGTCTGTTCCCACAGTTATGCTAGATTGCATTTCTTGATCTCAACAGCCTCATGCTTGCAGGTGCACGAATTGGGTCATACATTGGGATTGTTACAGATATTCCCATGCCTGGGCAGCTAGTGGAGCTGAACAAGCGAGCATGGCTACTACTAACAGACTACAATGTCAGCCAATTGCACGGGCTTCGTGTTGGGGTTATAGCAGGCAAGAGTCTCTTCAAACTTTCTACTGAATTTGCAGTGCATGTAATCAGATCCATCATGGGGATAGCATGACTTGATCCATGATATCAATGTTCTGCAGGTAGCTGTAAGGCATGTGCACATCATGGTCCTTGACAGTGCAGAGGAGAAGGGGCTGCTGCTTGGTGCTTGCTTTCGGTCACATGTGTGTGTTGTTCTTTTCTCTGATTTGAATGTTACGTGAGTCAGCATCCACTCCAACAAGTCTTGTGAGGGTAATCTAGCTGAGCATGTGGTGTTTTTCCTTTTCTTGTAAAGCATATTGAGGTTTTTGATGGTTGTACAGGAGTGGGAAAGCATCTGTATTTGTGGAGCCAACTTCTGAAGGGGGCCATTACTCAGTATGATACCCAGTAGTTCCTCTTATCTTGGAGAAGACATGCTCATTAGCACTGTGCTTTTCCTAGCCTGTTTCTTTCACATGTTCAATCTTGTGAAGAATGTTGATGTAGTAGAGCTTCAATGGAGGTGTTCCCTAAGAGCACAGATTGCAAGTTTGAACAGGCCAGTGCTGCAGCAACCTTCACGAAATTATCTTAGCAAGCACATGGAACACCTTCCTTTTGCTTCTGCTTTTTGTTAAGTTTGTTTCTGGCCATATATTGTATTAAGTGACAGTGCCTATAAGATAGTCTTCTGGTATCCATTGTCTGATTGCTCTTTGAGTATTCTACAGGGTATTGCAAGTTATTGTGAGCCTAAGGTGCAAGTTTCAAGGAGTGTACACTCAGAAGCAACTGATTGGATCAAAGAAGGAATCCAATGGATTAGTTCTCCCTTGGCTCATACTTGCATTGAGGAGTTTGCTACAAATTTCTATCAAGGTTGGTTCATTTGTTGCATTGTTGCCAGCAATCTCTTCACCTACCTTTAGAGGGCTTGGTGGCTCAATGCAACAACAAGAATATTCGTCATTCCATTGCCACATGCAAGTGCATCTCACATACCACCATGTCTTTTATGTCAAACCTAGTATGTTTAAAACACCAAAACTTTGGTTCCATGTCCTTTAAAGCAATAATAGTATCATGAATATTGGACCTAGTAGATGCCTAATGACTCAAGTTTGCACAAAGGTTCATCTACCATGATTTTCTATTAAGGTGGTTGAACTTAGTGCTCTTCTTTTTCACATTGTTCACATGCATTTCATTGGTTTCGCAACTAATGCGAAAGGACAACAAAAACTATCAAGGTCATTCAAGTGCCACCTCTTTTGCAATTTCCCAAAACTTCTAGGTATGTGCCTCACATTCTAAGATCTGTCATCTTGAACTCAATTTGTTTTGCAATGTCAAAAATAAGTTTGTGTTCTTACTGAAGGGTATGAAGGTTGTAATGAATGAAGTTTGTTTCAAAGTTCAAGTAGTGAGTAATTAAAACATGAACACAATCTTCCTAGGTTTCAAATGGGGTTATATTAGAAAGCTTAATTTACACAAAAGTGGGACTCACATCATCCAAATACTCCAAGTAATTTTACAACAATCAAAAGTCATGAATTTTGCATAGGTAGAGTACTACAATAACATTGTTTGCCAAGGAAAGCACTCCATTCAATTGATGGAATAGGGTGACAATAATGTTGATCAAAGGTTTGTCTATATGAACATAATTATGCATGTGAGAGTTGCGCAACAATATTGTTCAACAATTATCAACTTTGTCATTCAAATCACAATGAAATGGAATACCTACACAAGAACTAACTAGATTAATGCATGTTCTAAATGATTCAACAAATGATTCTTTGTAATTTATCATTTGCCCATCTATGTTTGGACCAAATCAATTATATAGACATTGAAGATGCATGACAAGAAAATGGGAAGAGAGATTTCGATAGTAGGACTATAATATAAAATTCAGGTCAATCATTTTTTTGTTGAAAAATCCCCAAAATGCAACATCAGTTTTTTTGAAGAAGTAATATTTTGTTGCAATTTTATTTTTTTGGAAACTAACTGCATAAAAAAAATATTATTATTTTCTGGGGGAGGGCATTGCTACATTTACATCTATTAATTACAATTTTAAAAGTTCATTGAAATATTGTCATTAATTAAATCAAAATCTACATGTGGATGTTTGTCACCTTCGTTCAACTAAGAAATTAAAAATATATATTAATTAGAATGCACATCATTTACTTATTGAATTCAACATATGGCATAATGTAATGACATGTTTATCAACAAAAGACATTATTTAAAACAAGTGGAATAATCATTAATGATAAGAATTATGCATAGCAATCATTGTGTAGGTGATCATTATATTTCAAATTTGTATGAAAGAGGTATGAAAATAAAGTAACATAGGCTTGGTGGGAAAACTCCAATTTTTTTGTCTCTATCACAAATATTGTGTGTCATGTTGAATACATTAGTAATTTTTTAATATTTTTGTATTTCCATTATTTCATGTTGTTGACAAATGGAAGGATTATTAAAAATACCTTAGAAAACCTTCATAAGGTTGATGTTTAACGATACCAAAAGTGCATTAATTTTCAAAACCCATGCATGTGACAAAAACTTCTTGAAGGATTATGAAAAAGCCTTGGAATTCTTTGACAAGGATGATGTTATTGAACCAAACATTACATAGACTTTGATAAGGTACATATATGTCCAAATGGTGTTGAAGGATTATGAACGTGCCTTGGAGGACCTTGACAAGTTTTCTTGAACTTTGAATGCATTCATTTTGATGACTTGTGGAGATGTCAAAAGGATGTTGGATGACTATCAAGGAGCATAGGAGGACCTTGACAAAGCTATTGTTCTTGACCAAACAATGTATTCACTTTGAAAACCCGTGGACATGTCAAAATGTTGTTAAAGGATTATCAATGAGCCTTGGAAGACCTTGACAAGGTTAATGTTCTTGGACTAAACAATGCATTCATTCGAAAACCCACATGGAAATATCAAAATGATGTCAAAGGACTATCAAGGAGCTTTAGAAGACTTTGACGAGGTTGATGTTCTTGAACCAAACAATGTATTCACTTTAATAAGGCGTGCAAATTTCAAAAACATGTTGAAGGACTATCAACAAGTTTTGGAAGACTTAGACAAAGTTGATGGTCTTGAACTAAACAATGCATTCATTTTGAAAACATGCGGAGATGTCAAAAGGATGTTGGATGACTATCACAAAGCCTTGTAGGCTCTTGACAAGGTTGATGTTTTTGAATCAAATAATGCATTGATTTTGCAAAGGTGTGGAGATGTGAAAGAAATGTTGGATGACTATCACAAAACTTTGAAGGACCTTGATAAGGTTAACATTTTTAAAATAAACAATGCATTCATTTTGAAAACCCATGGAAAAATCAAAAGGATGTTGAATGACTATCACGAAACCTTGCAAGACCTTGACAAGGTTGATGTTCTTAAACCAAAAAATGCATTCATTTAAAAAAGGCGTGGAGATGTCCAAAAAATGTTGGATGACTATCATGGAACCTTGAAGGACTTTGATAAGGTTAATGTTCTTGAACCAAACAATGCATTCACTTTGAAAAGATGTGGAGATGTCAAAAAAATGTTGGAAGATTATCATGGAACCTTAGAAGACTTTGACAAAGCTAATGTTCTTAAACCAAATAATGCATTCACTTTACTAATTCATGCCCACACTAATTGGAATTTAAACAAATATATAATTAAATTAGAAACCATGTATAAGGTTGATCTTCTTGAGCCAAATTGCTATTATATATTACAAATTCAAAAATGGTTGAAATGGATGTTAGCCAAATACCAACCTACAATAAAATCCTTACAATTCAATTCAAATATTCAAGTTTTTACATATGATGAATTAGATTTTCAAAAATGTTTGGGGAAAGGAGCATTTGCATAAATGTATGAAAGTCATTGAAAAGGCATCAAAATTGCAATTAAAGTTTTAAAATGGAATGATTCTTACAACAAACACTAGTAGAAATTGGGCAAAACTTAATATTTGCAACTACATGTGACTATTAATTATTTACAACTACATTTCAACATTTTTGCAACTATTTCTTGAGTTGGTCATATTTGCAACTACACTGCAATTAATTTACGACTATTTTAGTGTTCATCTTTCCATGTGAACAACATTTACTTTGATTTTCATCCAAGAAACACAATTTATGTCCCATTAGTTGCAACCCTATGAATATACAAAAGTGTATTTTGTGAATTTTAAGGAATATAGTTGAATGTATTAACGTTTATAAATGTATATTTTGAATGTATATGAACAACCATATTACATGTGTATTCAAGTAATATTTTTAGCATAAATGGCTTTAATATTATGGTTACACTAATTTGTGTATATTATGAATATATTAAAATTTTATGTAAAATATTTACTAAATATATTGTGCCCATTTTACAAGTTTATCCAAACAATCTTACTATAGTTATTTAAATTATTACAAATTACAATTATTATTATTAATTATTAATTATTCAATGATTATAATCAATTACTGATATATAATTTATATTTTCAGTTTTTTTATTTTATAATGATTATTGTAATAGTTAGAATGGAAATCTATAAATTAATATAAAAATGTATAAATTATTTTCGAAGGAAAAATGTACTTATTAAAAATATAGAATATTTATTGTAATAATTCATAAATAGCTATAATGAGTGAAGTAATAATATGAATAACAAAATAAAAATAGTGAACCTTGGTTACCAACTAGCTAAAATAATAAAATAATAAATTATTATTATTATTAAAATTTACATTTATATTTATTATGAAGTGTAAAAATGAAAATAATAATGAGAATAATTATAATAAAATAGTTAGCCTAGGCTAGGTTTTAATTATATTATTAGATTTTTAAAAAACTAGTATTCAATTTTCATAATTATTAATTACTGAATATTTTATATATATATATATATATATACGGTTATGAAATAGTAATTAATTAGTTATTAATAATTAGCTAATTATTTCAATATTAACCAATTACCAATTAATGAAATTGGTTGATAGATCATTATAATTCATATATAATTTAAAATAAATATTATTACTCTTTATCTCACTAATAAATTAAGTAACATTTAGTAATAATTAATCATAATATACTGATGATTATTATTATAAATAATTAGTTAGTTTCTAATTTAGTTGTTAATTTATTTATTTTAAATATTATTAATTTATTTTAAATATTTTATTCAGTAAATAATTACTAATTTTATTAGTTAATTAGTTAGCTAGTTAGCTAATTACTGAGCTAATTATTCATCACTTACCTATTTAATTATATATTTTTCAAGATGAGAATGAAAGCCAAAACATTTGGGATAAACTTTTTAGTTGCAAGTTGTTTGTGACTAAAAATGTTTAATCACAAATGATTTGCAATTAAAAAGTTTATCCAATATGTTTTGGTTTTCATTCTCATCTTGAACTGTATATAAACAAGGTGTTTTGTTTTCACATTTTCATATTTTAAAAATGGATATATAAGATGAGTCAATAAAACAACTTAACTCAAAATAGAATATAAATACTTATGTACTTACACTTAACTATCAACTTCCTTAACTTACATACCTATTTTTCTACTTACCTACCTAATTAAGTATTTGGCCTAGGTAGGTAAATAGGTCCTATCTAAATAAGTGTTTAACCTAGTTGGGAGGTAGGTATATAGGTAGGTAAGTACCTAGTTCAACCTCCATACCTAAATATTGATTTAAATTGAATTTGAAAATTTTCAATTAATATGTCACATGGAAAATTTATATTGCACCACATGTCACAATCTAAACCATCTAAACATAAAAACTGAATGTCTTAAATTATTTCAAAATAATTGTAAAAACTAATTATTAAAAGTTGGGACATTTGACGACACATAACTTGTTCCCACTGTTCATAAAAAATGTTGCATCCTAGTTGTTAGCGACAATACCTATATGACAAGTCAAAAGATGAAGGCATAATTCATTGATTTTTTCTTTCATCCAAAATTTGTTGTCATTTGCAACTATTGTCAATGTGATTTGTCCAACATGATTATTAAGATTTTAGTTGCAAATGTCGCTTGCAACTAAAAATTAGTCGAAAGAACTAGTTGGAAAATGACCATTTTCTACTAGTGGAAGGTGCAAAAAAATCTCACATCAAAAGTGTGCACTTTGGGGTTAATTCAACATATCAATTTGGTTCAAATTTTGCATTCAAGGCTTAGCCCACATTTTGGTGTATGAATATATGTCAAATTCATCTCTTGACAAATGGCTTTCCCATGACAAGCTTTTGAATTGGAACAAATGAATGTCCATAATTATAGGAGTTGCTCAAGTATTGGCATATTTACATCATGAATGCAATCCGACAATTGTTCATCTTGACAAAAAACCACAAAATATCCTTTTGAATAAAGGCTACACCCCAAAGGACAAGCAATACAACAAGAATCATTTGTTGTGTTGTTGTTTATGTAAAAGGCTTTGAATTTTTAAAAAAGTTTTGCTTAAGTAACATGGCCTCTTGTGCTAGTGGAATTGTGCCAAATTTGAAGCACAACAAACCCCCTCTTCCCAATGTTTAGCATGTTAACCCAAACACAAATATTACTCAATGTGAAGTTGATGCATTGGGTCGAGCATGGTTTTTCTTGTTCAAGGCACACCTCTTGTTACACCAACAATTAGTTCAATGAAGTGCATATTCTCTCAAGAGTTGCCCCTAATGTTCAAAATGGATGCAAAATTTGTGTGAGAGAATGCTTGCCAACAAACATATTTAAGATGAAAGATGCCAAGGTTGTCAATATCACTTTCATGAATTAATTGTGAACAACCTACCATGCACTTACTTTGTCACAATTGGTGTTTACCCAAGTTGTACTTGTCCAAATTTTGTTTTCAATGTAACAAGTTCTAAACATAGTTACTTCCTATCTTGCAATCTATAATGTGCATTTGAATCTGGTAGGAAACACCTGAACACACCAACCATTATCCAATCATAACGATATAAAAAACATTTAAAAGTTTGATCATTTTCAACCTTTTTGTGCTACTTGATTACATATTTGGGAATATAGTTTCCAATTCATGGTTTGAAATTCTCCAATTTCAACCAAGAATAAAGATTATGCTTACAAAATGCCTGCACATGTATTGTTGCCCACTTCTTGTGTTTATGTTGGAACATTGTAGTTTGTGGACAATACGTTAAAGATTGTATTGTAATTTGTATTACAACATCAAATTACAGTACCATCTTTGAAGTGTTGTGCACAATTGTAATTGTTGGAAAACAAAACAATGGTTTACAAAATTTGTTCCTTTGATTTTGTATTTTAATTTACCTTATATATTGTAGGTTTTTGAAAACTCTTTTAGGTGGACATATTTCATCCATCATAAAGGGGTTAATTCATCCACAAATGGTTGATGTTAGCAAACTTTCAAATGACTTTGAAATGAACGGATCTCATTTATCCATTGTTGAATTATATTTCTCTACACAATCTGTATCATTGTAAAAAAATTGTATCATATTTCCTTTGAAGTTAATGAATCCTATCTAAAGTAGGGTTAACTTTCACTTGTGTTACCAGTTAACTGTGGCTTATTGCAAGGGGTGCACGCTACGAAAGCGCTCTCCCGAAAACAATCCTCTAATAAGTTGGGTTGCCATCATGGTGGCCCTCGAGGGTATAGTGACGGGAAAATTTGAGCCCTCAATGGAAACGACATGGTTAGAAGCCTCACCTTTGATCGGAAATTAGTAGCACAGAATTGCCATAAAAACACTTCAATTCTAGGTTAAAACGAATCCACATTCTTTCGTTCACACGGCACCTCATCAAAATGAATGTGCATTTTTCATAACGCCACATATGACCTTGCCACTTCGAGAAATTGCATTCATTCTAAAAAGCATTACTTCAGCATCACAGGTAGCAGAAATGCTCAAAACAATAGTGAACGTTCTTTTGAAATTGAGTTGTCATTTTCTGTAATTAAAACTCCACATTTGCACAACATTCACAGGTTTTTCCCCCAGTCTTGCAAACATTTCCTCAAAGAATTGGGTGACTACCAAACACTTTTTGCACTCAACCTCTCATGTTATGTCAAAGTGGCAAGTAGCATGTTACATACCGCTGATACTCATTACATGTCCAAAACGTGCATAACATGAACCCAAAAAATGTCTAGCGTGACATTGTTAGAAAATCCAAGCAAATGGCAGCATGGGAAATAAAGTGTATGCAGTACTGGCACATTCATTTACCAATTTAATATTTCAACTGGACGGTCACCAAGAGGTTGATTATTGTTAACTACCTGTTTGAGAGTATGCATTATAATACTACAAACATTTTCAGAACTTAAATTGAATTAGTGGTACATTATGACTTCAAATCTTTTGAAATAACAGAAAAAAATGTGCCTGCCACAAATTCCTCCTACCAAGTCCTCCACAGGTGTTGCACAAGAGTAGATAAACCTGTATACAAACATGTATGACAAATAATAACTAATGTGTCGGACACAAACATCATTGGCCACACCCGAAAAAACCACATGGTTTCCAGCCACAAACAAACATACAGGAAAGATTCAGCTTACATTTACCATGATGGCCTTAAATTTCGAGGATCTGCCGCCATATCAAATGAATAAACAGGATGATTGTAATATCTAAACAAAACAAGAACTTTGCCAACAGATTAATGAAGCAGTCAAAAGAAAAAGAAGAAGAAAAGCACCCATTTAAGAGCAGACAAAAACAAGAAACAATGGTGCATTTGGAATCATCACAACTCCAAGAACAAAACATGAACCCAAGAAAAACTGCAAATGATAAATACTTACAAATGCCTATAGTTCCATTTTGAAAAGGAGGGTAACACTACTACTCGACATAGATGTAAACATAATTGGTCACATCCACAAACTGATATGGTTTCCAGACACAAACACAAAAGGCTTACCTTCACTAAAGATATTTCCAGACTAGCGCAAGAATACTCCATTTAATGTTTAAGCTTCTTCAATATCCTCCTCGTAATCGCCCTCCTCTTCAGCACTGGCATCCTGGTACTGCTGGTATTCAGACACAAGATCATTCATGTTGCTCTCTGCCTCAGTAAACTCCATTTCGTCCATCCCTTCGCCAGTGTACCAATGTAAGAAGGCCTTCCTCCTGAACATGGCTGTGAACTGCTCGCTCACGCGCCTGAACATCTCTTGAATAGATGTAGAGTTTCCTACAAACGTTGACGACATTTTCAATCCAATGGGAGGAATATCACATACACTAGACTTCACATTGTTGGGTATCCATTCGACGAAGTAGGATGAGTTCTTGTTCTGAACGTTGATCATCTGCTCATCCACCTCCTTGGTGCTCATTTTCCCTCGGAACATAGCAGATGCTGTGAGATATCTTCCGTGCCTCGGATCAGCAGCACACATCATGTTCTTGGCGTCCCACATCTGCTGAGTAAGCTCTGGTACTGTAAGCGATCTGTATTGCTGTGACCCCCTGGATGTCAGAGGCGCAAACCCCACCATGAAGAAGTGAAGGCGTGGGAAGGGAATCAAGTTGACTGCCAGCTTCCGCAGATCTGAATTCAGCTGACCGGGAAACCGAAGGCAGCACGTCACGCCGCTCATTGTTGCGCTAATTAGATGGTTCAAATCGCCAACTAGAAACGAAGAAACAAAAAAAGTCAGAAAATGCAACATAAGATAGCAAACGTAAAAGGGAAACTCGATTCAAATACGAGGCAAAGCGAAGGAAAGCAAGGTTCCTAGAGCAGTAAATGTACATGTCGGAGTGATGAGCTTAAGAGTCCTGAAGCAAATGTCATACAGCGCCTCATTGTCGAGAACCATACACTCGTCCGCGTTCTCGACCAGCTGATGCACGGAAAGCGTCGCATTGTACGGCTCCACGACGGTATCCGACACTTTGGGAGAAGGAAATACAGAAAAGGTCATCATCATTCTGTCAGGATACTCCTCTCGGATCTTGGAGATCAACAGTGTCCCCATGCCTGATCCAGTTCCCCCTCCCAACGAATGGCACACCTGAAAACCTGTTTTCACGAAAACAGCTCGCATATTTACACAGTCGGAACAGACATTTCGTCGCAGACTTTCAGAATCATGACAAAGACCTCACTACGGGAAAAAAAATAAAAAATGAGACAGCGCTAGAGCAGAGTAGACAAAAGTCCCTAGCGTATACAGACAAGCCTTCTTTTAAAGTCACAAGACACAGAGGCCACATCTCTACAGCAGAACAGAAACAAAGCCAAATACTTTCCATACAAGAAGAAGCTCGACGTTTGGAAAGGGATATAGCTTCAGCGCATACCTTGCAAACAGTCACAACTCTCGGCCTCCTTCCGGACAACGTCGAGAACTGAGTCGATCAGCTCTGCGCCTTCCGTGTAGTGACCTTTGGCCCAGTTGTTTCCAGCTCCGGTCTGTCCGAACACGAAGTTATCGGGTCTGAAGATCTGGCCGTATGGCCCCGACCGCACACTGTCCATGGTCCCAGGCTCCAGGTCCATGAGCACTGCACGAGGCACATATCTCCCACCGCTAGCCTCATTGTAATACACATTGACGCGCTCGAGCTGCAGGTCAGAGACGCCCTGGTACGTTCCTGTGGGATCGATACCATGCTCTTCGCATACTACCTCCCAAAACTTGGCACCGATCTGGTTCCCGCATTGTCCTCCTTGGATGTGCAATATTTCACGCATCTTGACCCGTTCGGAAAAAGAAAGAAAAGAAAGAAAGACGCGCCCAAAAGCAGCAGAACGAGCAAACCTCAGACAAGCGAAAAACAGACAACAAAAGGCAAACAGAAACAAGCACAAAAAGAGAAGAGAAAACGAGGCTTAGCACGAGAACGAAGATCTGAGAGAACATGAAGACGAAGAGAAGAAGTAGGTAACAGTCAGGAAATTTTTGGCGGGATGACCGGACTGTAGCGGGGATTAGGCAAGATGGTGAACAGGAAGGTAGTATGTACGACATTTTGGCGGGCTGACCGGAGAGTAGCGGGAGTTGGGAAAAGAAAACGAAGAAAGTGGGACTGAGGAAATGTTAGCAAGATGACCGGATAGTAGCGGGGCTTGGGCAGCCTGCGGAAATTGTTTTTGACCTAATACACAGATCTAATAAACCCTAATACAAAATACAAATAGCGTGAAATTTTGAATTT
>Ga0209208_10009114_pt1 | contig 13099 bp, 14 predicted proteins | sample S1TSphfallax_3_FD_187694 | JGI IMG/M metagenome (GOLD analysis project Ga0209208, IMG submission 187694) | Host-associated microbial communities from peat moss isolated from Minnesota, USA - S1T2_Fd - Sphagnum fallax MG (SPAdes) (version 2) | ecosystem: Host-associated > Plants > Peat moss >...
AAATTAAATTGTAGCTGAAATTTTGGGAGGAATTGGAATGTCCCTTTGGTGTTGTTGGAAAGATCTTGATGAGCAGGATTTATGGGATTTTATTCAGTAAGATTTGGATCCAGAATGTGGGTTGATTTTAAAGTGATTTCTACTGATGAAAATTCAAATAAATTCCAAAAAACCAGGTTTTGGAAGGAAAAATCAGTTGAGGACATGGTATCACTTGGGCCATCAGCACAGGCCACACTAGAGCATGATTCTCAAATGTTTTCACTTGTCATACCTCAGTTGAACTCAACCTGACTAAATCCTTTTCTGGTTCATCACCACATTAGCACTACTCTAAAATCCTTTGAAAAAAACACTGCTTAGTAGCAAGCAAATTAATTCTTCACATTATTCATAATAGTGTACAAATGAATAGAAATATGAATTGGAACTTGATTTTATTTTCTTAATGAATCACACCCAGAATTCAGATTCCCAGTTCTATTTAGGTGCAGAACCAAAATGGGTACCAAAATTTTTGATGATGGAATTGACTAGAATCACCTGTGGTTGAAGAAAATCAATTTTGAGTTGAGTCTGATCTCCAAAACCAAAACTGAAATCAGAATTTCTTTTGTGAAGAATTTGACACAGAACCAGATTCCAAGTTCCATTTATGTGGAGAACTGGAACAAAGATAGTTCTAATCTTTTCTGAAGAACTGGAACTCGAGGTTCTTCATAAAAGTAAATAATCAGCTAGCACTGGTTCTAACCACTAACTGGGTGTTATTAGTATATGGTTAGTATGACCATATACCCTACCCAGTTAGTGATTTTGTTTGTAAAACATCACATTGACAATGGAAATGCAAAACCAAAACAAGATAAACACAAAGTCCAGAAACATAAGAAATGCAGCACATGAAGACAACATGCAGAATGCAAAAACTGTCAACAGTAGCTGATGACCATGTAACCTCCAAGCATCTCCAACAAAAAGAGCCTTTTGGGCTTCTCTAGTACCTCTGAAACTGTGATTTGTCACCCACTAAGACTGAAAGAGCAGAGCAAATTCCGCATTAAATGCACCAGGCAAACAATCACATGATAAGTGTGGACACACTTACATGAAGAGCAGACCAAGACTTGAGAGCGTTTAGAGTCTCAAGTCTTGGTCTCTTAAGCTGGGGGATCTTGTGGCAATTTACTATTCTGCTGCTGGAAGGTCACACTCTCGACTTGTGTCTAAGACTGACAAATATCTATCTGTTGGCTGCACTATGCTCAGGCAAAAAGATGAGGTACCAAACAGAACACATGATTGTCAAATCTGGAAATCAATCGGATTTTCAGTACATGTTCTCTCTGCAGTCTTGAGCTTCTGTAGAATTGTTGAGGAATAGGGTAAGCGACACCTCCTTGGTGGGCGTGCTTTCTTCAGAGAAGGAGACTGTTCTTGGGGCTCTGCAACTTCAACTTTTTGGGCAGAGAAGATGGCCACTGGCATGCACTCCTCTGATTCATGCCTTATGCTTGAACTTTCAGATGATTTATGTATCTGTGATTTCCTTGGCAAATGAGGTTCCTTTGGAGAAAGCTGCTCTTCAGGCTCTGTGACCTCAACTCTCTGGTCACCTGGTCTGGACACCTCATCCAATTCAGACCTTATGCTTGAGCTTTCTGATGGTTTGGACACACGTGATCTCCTTGGTGAACTAACTTTCTTCAAAGAGGAAGGTTCCCTGTCCTCAAGCTTGCACCCCTCCTCCAATTCAAGCCTGCTCTTTGCACTTTCTGGCAGTATTTCAGACTCCAGAGTTCTGAAAGACTGGGGCAAGTGTGACTTCCTTGGTGAACATGCTCTCTTGAAAGAAGAAGGCTGTTCTTCAACCCCTGCAACCTCAACTTTCTGTGGTAAGCATGTCTTCCTAACTGGTCTACATTCATTGTCTACTTCAGGACTTGTCACTAAACTCTCTGATGGCTGTTCAATCTGGAGAGGTTCCAGATTTATTTGCCCACTTCTAGTTACACAAAGCCACTCCCGTGGCATTGCAATGTCATTGCCACCACTCTTGGGAATGTGCCATGATCCTTTTTCAGATTCCTGAAACACTCAACTCCAGAAGTTAGAAAAACAGAGAGATTACCACTCAAACAAAAAAGCTTAACAGCTTAACTATATTAGCCAAATAGAACACATTCACATACATACTACTGTGTTGATGGAAGAAAGAGACCCCACCTGAATCACAATGGAATATGGTGGTGGCATGTGAAAGACTGGATCCTTTCTGTTCAGAGTGAAGCGGACCTGGTAAAAACCCACCACAGATACAATGAGAAAACAATCAATGGACCCATTACCCATTCATGTGTACACAATGTCCACCTTCTTAAAATAGTGATAAATAGTGATATCTTCCACTATGCTTGACAGCTAAAGGTGAACTGTACCAACTAACACGTGGATTGGTGCAATTAACAAACCAGGGAAGCTTCAAAATGCAAATGGACACTGAACAAAAAAATTGACCAATGAAAATGTCACCTAGAAACTGACAACATCACACCTGGTGGCGCTCCTTCCACTTGGGAAAGAACTCATTTCCAAGTAGCTCAAACAAATGATCCCGCATCTCATCATTTGTGACAAGCACACACTTGTACCTGACTGCTGCATAGAGCCAGTACCTGAAGGACATGCCAACCAAAATGCTACCATAAAATTAATTGCATAGGTACAAGTTGCCACTTACTATGCTTGCACCTGAACTTTGGCAAGGTTATCAAAAGCATGGAAAGAAAGTCTGCCTTGGCACACCCACCAATCATCATTAGATCCAGTTGGTGTCGTGTAGATGCAGTCAGCATTTTGCCATCTCTTCAGGATGCTCATAGCACTTGATGCAGTGGCAGCACGCCCTTTCGTGCGTTGGTGATGCAACAGTACAAGAGGTTCTCTGTTGGAACCAATCTTCTTCTGTATACCATTCACCACTGCATTGAGCTACACATAATAAGACCAATGTCAGACCTCCAGTCTCATGGGCAAGCAGAAAGTCTACTCCATTTTAAGCTTGAAAATTTCTATAAAATACAATTTACTTGACACAGAAAGACTGTTGACATAGTCTACCTGATAAAAGTTGAAACCTCCATCCCCAAAGTTTTGGTTATGCAGTGCTACATTTGCAGCATCCACAATTGCATCAAATGGTCCATGCTGATCAAGCCAAGCCTGTGTACCCCATTTGACCAATCAAAGCATAAACCCCACATTTCAGAGTCCCCAGTGAATGAGCATGTCATTGAGCCAGACATAACATACTGCTTTGCTTACCAAGGTCAGAGACTGCAATTAATCTCACCTGAAACTTTCTAAACTCATTGTTCTTGGCCTCCCGTTTACATGCCAATTTGAACAAAGACTCTGCAAACATCTCTGTTTCTCTTGGGTCAAGATCGATAGTCACAAGCTGCTCTCCACAAGTCTGGCATACACCTTCTTCATCAAGCTGGCTTGTATTTACTTCCCATGGTCCCTTTCCAAGCCATCCCAACCCATGCCAGCCACCTCCCCCCCTCTCAACAGCTTCCTTCACTGCATCTGTTTGTGGTAAGTTTGACCAGTTTAATTTTCCTGCATTTACAGCAGCAGTGCTAGTAAACCACTGCTGCACCACTCCCACTGTCGATGCTGAAACCTCCCTCACAGTTGCACGCAGTCGGTGGAGTAAACTGTACACCTTATCTTCTAAGCCCAGTTCCACACTTAGCTTCATCAGGGCTTCCAATTCAGTTTCTTCAGGTCGAACGCCTGCTGCACGCATGTGCTCATCAACCTCAAATGCCTTGTCCGCAATCTTATGTTTGCAGTATGTGTAAAGGGCTGGGCTGTATGACCTAAGTCTGCAACAATCACAATTTTGAATATTGCATAAAAGAGATGACAAGAAAAACTTATCTTAGCGTAAGTACTGAGATATAGTCAAGCTAAAAAGAATTGAGAGATAAAACCAACATTGAGGTTACAGATATTTCGGGTCTGGACAAGGTTCTGCACTCAGGGTTAAGCATTAGAAGATATCATACCGGGGAGTGATCTTTGCCTCAGCCATCTGCTTGACCATGTCAAAAGCAAGATCTCCATCTCCTTTTGCAACTGCCAAGCGGGCAACAGCTGTGAAAGTGGCCTCATTAGGAGGCACCCCTTGCGACTTCATTGCCTCATAAATCTGAAAACCCCGTTTCAAGCAGAACTCCTTTTGATCATTTGAGAGGACAATGACATCTTCAGCACGGTGATCACCAACAAGCTCCTTTCCACTGCCTGAAAAAATCACCAGTGACCATAAGCCACCGTGTGCAATCTAGTCCAAAAATTGTCTGGCTAATGCAAACCCTATAGTCTTATTATTGTTTTCATCCTCTACACTCATGAGAATTAGTCCTCTTTTGAATTGGTAGACAGACATTCTTGAAACTGCAGCTTTCTTTTTTGTTCACACATCAGAGCATGTTGTTAGCCATCTTACTAAGTGGCTTTGACTCTAGGGTGCTAAAAATGTAGTAAGGAATTGCTTCACAAGTACAAAATATTGTCAACTACATGCAGTAAACTCTACAAAGAAATTCACCATCCACTTCTGCAAGGAAGCAACCCAAGACCTTGCTGGCTGCGCTCTTTGCCGCTCTTCCCTTGCTTCAGTACACCTGTTGCAGCCGATGAGCAAAGATACAAAACAACATTGAAACAATACTGGTCGAAACTCATAGACCCTTCTGCTACAACCTTGTCATAAAGCTCAAGTGCCTGCATGACATTGGCATGCTTGGAGCACATCTCAAGGGTGTGTTGCAGGTCTAACTCCACTGAATCCTTTCTCCTCTTCACTTTGAGTTCTTCCATGACAACTGCAGACTTCATATTGAGTCCATGTTGCTTGTGACTTTGCCCATTCTGAATAATCTTGTCTTGTTCATGAACTGAATTACCAACCATTTCCTGCAAGGTCACTGCAATTGCCCATGTCCTTGTCTCAGTATCATCACCTCAAAATCGCATTCTTGAACACATTCTCTTTGCTGGCATATTATAATGAGCAGATTATCAAAAGTGGCACCATCTACATTGACCTTAGGACATATCTAAAGACTTGAAAATCCATCCTTCTGCAGAACATTGTTGAACCTGCATTCAAAAGAAGAAAAGAGAACATGCATTTCTACTTGCATTCATGTTCTCTTTCAGAAATTCATGTACTCTCTTCTGCTTTTGAACATGAATTTCTACTTACATCCAATGAGAAAGACATGTATTTCTTTCTTAGAACAAGAAATATGCATTTGACACTAGATGCGTGTTCTACAAGTGTATACCAGAACTAAGAACTTTTGCTACCAGAGACATAATTGCAACTACCGGAATGCTGTGTGCGAGTGGAGGAATATGATGTGTCCTGTCCAATTTCAGAATCCTTATACTTGTTTCTAAGCTTGTTGATTGTCATCTTCCCACCAGATGTAACTGAGTTGCCTCTGCCTTGATCAACTTTCGTGCATCCCTGTCTTTTCTTCCGTGAACTTACATTCACAGAATTGTCCCTTTGACCTCCTCTCTGAGACTTCCTGGTTGAATTGTCTGCCTCAAGATCACCTGCAAAAAAGAAGGATACTTAATGTGACAGTTTATTTTTTGTTGCTCAAAGAAACCACACAAAATCATGGCATCAAACCCTAACCCTAAGACCAATCCAAATGCAACGCTCAGGCGTCATGCAGGCCAAGAAAGCAACATCAATTCAAATTGAGTGTGCAAAAAGACTGAAAAAATAAAAAAAGTAGTTGCTGGAAATTATTCAGCAGCGGAGCCTTCCCCGGAAGACTTATTCGTGAGGGAAAAACCTTCTTCGGACATACAAAACCCTAATTTACTTTTTCTCATCACAAAACCTCGGAAGCCACAGAAACACTGAAACCCATTTCGACTCAGAAAACCTGCTCAAATGGGTACCAAACAAAAAGAAAGAAAAATCCAAATGCCACAACCTAATCTTGAAGTCGAGGAGCTACTCACCATCCGTCTCACCATCCGTCTCCGTAGAAGACCCAATTCTCCTTACACCCAAGTAGTTGCAATCCTCGCGGTGGTTTACCACCGGGCTCCGAAAAAGCCGAGGTAATACTACTCGTCCACAACTGCCACCAGTCCGCCCAACATCATTATGATGGACGGGCAAACCCCGAGAGATTGCAGCACAATTGGAGGTCAGGTACAAGGAGGAAGAAGTCACGGCATGGAGCAGCAGCAGCTGCGAGTGCAGATGCGAAGGCCCGACGATGAGAGCCAAGGGAGGCGGAGGCGCCAGCGCTGCCACCACCCCCATCGCCACGACTCCATCGTCGTAGACGACCACCCTTTGCAGCTCCCTCTCCGCCCTACAGCAGCTACGGCGTACAAAAAGACAGATAGGACACTGTATATACGTCCCTAAAAAGCTGATACGACGTTGTATATACGGTTATGGCCTTTGTTCCCTCTCCATAAAACTGAGAGGTTGCAAGATTCCAATTGCCAGGGCAGAAAGAAACACATTCTGAAGTGCAGAATGATGTCCAAGTCTGGAACGACTTGGAATGATCAAGTTGTAGCGTGAAGAGAGAAGGGGCGTGTCGGTTGAAAGGCCAAGAGCTGCTGTAGAACGGGACGTAATTCCTGGGCGGAATCATCATGTGCGTACATCAAGGAATTGGGCGCTGCAACAACAGCAGGGTGGGTGTTGTTGTCTCTTTGAAGTCTTATCAGTAGATTTCAATCCTCTGCTTTCTCAGAGAGGTCATCAGTGAACCTGGATCATACATGTCGAAGAAAGATGCAAAGAAGGGGGGTGGATCCGGGGAATCCGATGAATTGGAGCTACTGAAGGCCACATGCTTGGCAAAGGAGCTGGAACTATTCACTATTCGAGACAAAATGCACCGACTTGAGGAACGCTCTCTGCTCATCGAAAACCACATTGAGCGTCTCACCACAACCTCCCAAGAGAAGATTCGTAGCTTGAACGACATCATCAGCTTGCTTAATGGGTACAACAAAGGAGGATTTAGGGTTTGGATTTACAATGGAAAGATCATAGTCACCATCAGTAATAATAGTTTCTCTGCTACAATGGGTTTCTCTTTTCCAAAGAATTTCTCTGCTACAAAGGATTTCTCATGGCCTTTTTTGGCATGCAATCGACTTTAATCCCTTCTTGTTCATGCACATCTTTGAATCATTTGTGAAACAAGGTAGGGAAGTCATGCATTTCCAGTGTACATACTGGTTGCTGCTAAAGCTTGAGATCATCTACTGTTTGTCTTTGATGAACTAACTCATAGCTGCATGTATGCATATTGTATATTTTCTGACAGATATGGGAAGACCAAAGATGGGAAAATTGCTCAACTGGAGGAAGATGTTAAAAGGTTAGAGATGACATTGAATGAGACAACCGTGAGACTGACCAAAGAGATGGAAGCATCAGATAATGCACATCAGTTCAAATACGATGCTCTCCAGTTGCAGATGGATGCTGCCACTGTCAAGCTCCGTGAATTGCATGAATTCAACTTACGGAAAAAAGCTGTGGAAGAGGAGTTGGCAAGGTATTCATGACGTCCTTTTGATTTTTACAGTGTCATGAATTCTGTCTGGCCCAGCAACCATATCATATAGTTTGTCTTGAAAATTGTTCACTCTTGGTGCCACAATATCGGTCTATGTACATATGTAGTTGATCAATTTTGCACTTTGAGTGTGGTGGATCATGAGTCACCCACAATGGAGGGGTTGATCTGCTGTTTCACATCATGTAGATTGAAAGAACAGCTGATCAAAGAGCAAGCAGAATATAAAGAGGCACTTGGTGAATCTGAGAGGAATTCAATTGCCATTCAAGAGAGGTTGAAGAAGGAGATTCACACCAAAGTAGATGAAACCAGACAGGAGATGACAAAACTCATGGAGGAGCAGCTTCATGCTGTATTGTACTTCCGACATTTCCTTCCATTCCATGATTCCTTTCATGAATGGAACTTAATGCATGGCATCTTAAAAATTGTCATGATTGACTTGGACCAAGTCCTCCACTGACACTTGAAACCTCAAACTTTTCCTCTAACCCTAGAAGGGGGAAAATCCCATTCCTTCGAATGCCAAAGTCTAAAGGAAAGTAAGCTAGCATGCTGAGCCCTCCTTGATGTCAACATGCTACTAAAGCTCTGACAGGTGAATCAAATTGAGCAGGATATGTCCTACCAGCATTGAATCTCCTGTTTTTGGGCTAGGGTTGTCCTGTTCTTTGTCTGAGGATTGGTGCTATAAGAAGATCCAGTTACCCACTTTACTGAAACTTCTGAAGAACTATTGTTTCTGTTGCAGAAAACAAAAAAGACAATTCTTGAGAATGAGCAGCTGCGGAATGAGGTTGTATACCACACCCACCAGACTATGGTGTTGGTCAAGGAGAATGAGAAAGTTCTCACAGAAAACCAGAATCTCAACCGAGCACTTATCCTTGCAAAAGAGGTCAGTTAATTACTTCTAGAAGGAGCTGACACAGATACCAACATGAAAAAATTGGTATGCTTAACTTTAGACACGCTGGTTCTTGGGCACATCTGTAGCACATCATGCACCCTTGCAAATTGGCCTTAGTCTTCTTTAATGCAGAGGTTTCTTTTGAAATGGATTCATAACACAATGTTTTATATGTCTAATTTTTTAAAAACCTGTGCATTGCATGCGCATTGTGGTTCACAGCTGGAGGAGGATTTGACAACACGGAACCACATGTACCAAAAGACCACAAGAATTCTAGTTTACAAGTTGCGTGGTATAAATTTCCTCAAAGACTCTTCCTTATTGTGTGCCCATCAAGGTCTATGTTGAGTCATCATTTTCTCTTTCAAGGTCTGTTCACAGGTCTCCAATTTGGTGTCATCAACCCTTTGTTCATTTGCTCAAGCTCCTCATATCTTCAATAAATCTCTGTCCACATTAGTAATTACCTTACTACTCATTGAACTATGTAGGAGGATATGCTAGTTCAGAAAAGCCAATTGAAGGCAAAGGCCATTGAGAACCATATTGCATGCAATGGGTTTATGAAGAACAAGTAGTTCTGGTGGTGTTCTTAAATTTCTTTTGAGTTTGGTTTGCTTTGGGCCTGTTTCATTGAGTTCTTGGAGCAGATAAACAGCTGGCAACTGACCAGGGAAAAAAGACAGAGCAAGGTAAGAGTGATGATGAAGATCTGCAGGAGATTATGATTCGTGCAGATCGGTTGAAGATTCCAATCTCTGTGCATGACAAGGTTGCTAATATCAAACCTCAGCCCATAGCCTGGGATTATCATGATCTGGTTAATTCTTGTTTCTTGATACACATTCCTTGGCTGATTGGAGTCATGTCTTAGGGTTTATGAATATGACCAGAGTTCTAACTTGCTTTTGATCCATGAAAAACATTATTGCAGAAATTGAGCTAATTTGCATTTTAAAATTTGACTGGTGGCTTGCAGAAGGAAACTATGGATGTGAATTTGAAGGCAGAGAATGAGGCTATTAAATTCCTCTATGCATGCCTGGAAGACATTGAACTAGAGAGGGCGACATCAATGGCACAAAGGTACAAGTATAAGCAAAACCCAATTGTTTACAGCTTAATCTCATTTCAGAGCTATGATGATTGATCTCCCCTTATATTGAACCTTTGATACATGCAGCCAAAATTTTACTTGCTATTACAGAAGAAAACAATTTAAAGAAAAATTAAAAAATTTGCTGACAGAATTCATATGTGCTGAAAGTGATGCCAAAAATGACATTCAAGAGACTGAAATTTGACTTGAGTTGAACTGCAGCATGGAGTCAAGTTCAAGGAAACTGGATCTACCACTTGACCATTTCAATTTAGAACAACGACAAGAGATGCTGAAGTAAGTTTAAGTTGCAACTTAATTGTGATTCAGTCCCTCACTTCAATGTTATTCCCTGTTATCACTTGCAAACTCCTCACTCTAGACAATCATTTCCTATCTATATATTAAGATGGGTGTTCGTTTGAGGTGACCATGCTGTAAGCCTCCCCAAACTGTGGGGCTGCTGGTCTTTTTGACATTAATACTGCAAGGAAATGGGATTGGAAGCTAATTGAGTCCTAAGACGTTGATGTTATGGGATGTGCAGGAGATTGGTACATAGAGCTGAGTCACTACGAGAAATGACAAAGAAATTGGTGCATCATTCGCCTAGGCCAGCACCCTACACTCCTAGGACGCTTGTGCATGATGAAGGTAAACTCTTGACACAATTGATCATCACCCATACACCTCATGCTTTGTACCCTACCTTGTGAAGGAAAAAACCACAAATACGTTCACCCATTCATCCTCAATTTCTGACGGTGATTGTTTTTTTTAATGATGGGTCTCTGGTGCTAACTGTTTTGCAGGCTCGACTTTCAAAATCTATGTTGATGATATCCTTTCACTACCTATTGGCGAGATTATGAAAGCTGGGGGAAGTGATGATGCCCCAGACTTGGAAATAGTTGAGGTTTGAGGAAGCCAAATGCATGAGCTTTGCTTTCATCAGGTTTGTGGCTTGCAAGGTCAATGAGGTATGTATACCCGACAAAATATATTCCCTCTTTCTCCATTTTCAAAATATTAATAGAACATTTTGTGATTTCCATGTTGAAGCTATAGTTTAATGTGATGCAAGTACAACCATATTAAATCTAATCTTGAATGGTTTCTTTAAAACAATTCAAACACTTTTGGTTGTGTTATTTTCTCCAGGTTTGTGATGTTAATCATCATTGTCACCATATGAATAAGTTGATTTCATTTTCGAGCCTACACCCCTCAAGGCCTTTTGCCCTTGAGGCTATGACCCTCAAATTAGGGTGCCATTCGGTGTTCTTTGTTGGCATTCTTCTCTTCTCATTGTTCCCTCAATGGCTTTTGTCATTCTTAACATCATCTAGGTTATAGGTTTACATGAAATTACATGCTTTATTTTAACATTAAAAAATTGAAAGGAGGGAGGGAGGGAGGGAGGTTTCAAGTCTTCACTACTTTTAAAAGAGAACAAAATCTTACTAATATCGAAAGAGAAAGTAATTAGAAAATAAGAAAAAATGTTTACGGAGAAAAAGTAAAATTAAAATGTACACCTTCAGGCCATATGTGGAGGTGATATTAAAACATTATTAAATGTCACATGTATTATGATGAATTTGATGTTTAGAATGAAGTTATCAAGTCTAACTATTTTCATAAACATAATTTTTTAAAAATGTAAGCTTGTCAAATTTGTTAAAACATTTTGATACATGTTTGATTTTCAATGGTGGCTTGAATAAATAGATTTTAATTCTGGATTAAAACATGTCCACTAAATATTACAAAACAAAATGGTTGAAATTTATTTATATTTTAGATATTATTATTGTGTAATATATTGCATTTAAATTTTTTTAGCATAATCATTATAAAATTGAAAATACCAAAGAAATAGTTTTTTTTTAATTTGCTAAAATTTCGTAATTATAAAAGAATTTTTTATTAATTTAATTTTAATTTTGGTTTTCAACATGACATCAATTAGGTTTCATGTTAGTCTATAAATTTGATTGTTATTTTACCTTCAAATTCCATCATATTTTAATGATGGAAAATATGGGTTGCGTATTATTGCCCCACTACTTTGGGGAATATCCAAAAATAGTAATCCAAAAAAATTATAGCAATATGAAAGATGTCATTGTTATTTTTTGATATACAACAATGTGTATATCCTTTCCATCTTGTGATGATGTGCATTCCATGCCACAATTTTGTACCTTTTGTCAATATTATTTTTGGTATTTCAATTTATAATTAATCATGGTTATGAAAAATAATTCCATGTTTATCCTCTTCTTTTTTTTGTTGTCATGGAAGTGTTGGTTTTATTAAAAAAATTCGTGAAGGTTATCACCATTGTAAAACAACAACATAAACTAAAAATTTCATGAAATAATAATGAAAATTGTTCAAAATTCATTCAATCATAATTTGTATATTCATACATTGATATTGAACATTGAAAACACATTTAACACACAAATGAGAAAGGTCCTTATAATAGCCTTGATGCAATATTTTTGTAAGCCTTACCTCCTCTTCAAATTGCAAAGAAAGGTGTCAAATGGGTCAAAGAGGGATCAAAGTGGTCTTGTAAAGTTCGAAAATGCAATGAATCATATGTTGTAAAGTGGATATTAACTATGATTTTAAAGAAGATGCATAAGTTCATTATTAAAAGAAGAAATTCTATGTGCGCTTCAATTAATGAAAGGGGCTTTGACATTAAAATCATTTGCTAATGAATGCTCACATCTTGAATGATCTTCAACTTTTTTTGTTTTTTAACCATCTTTTTATTATGCTTGAAATGTCATCATATGATTGGTTTTTATCGATTATATTAATTTTTTATATTATTTTAAATTGATTTGAACCTCTTGTTTATGTCATTTTTAGTCATTTATCCACTTGTAGTTTTATAGTATTAGTTATAAATAACATTTTCGATGTAGTACTTTTTTGCCTCCTTATAATATTATTTTCCAAACCTTGGGATGATTCAGTCCTTGAATTATTTTGTTTCAATTTTCAATTCCAATTGAAAAAAATTCACTCCAATTGTTGAGTATTTGGTTGAGTTATAACAAAATTTTGTTAAATTTAATTGATTAATGCTCACATAATTTCAAAGATATTGATTCAATATATCTCATCGACTCTTTGCATTTGACCATTAGTTTAAAAATTATTCAAAAAAATTCACTAAGTGGAGAACAGTTATTTGGAAAAGATGAAATGAAGCATAAAATGTTTCAAGGATGTTTATCGTTTTTCTTTCACTTAAAAGCACATGACAAGCCCTAAAACAAGTCTTTCCATGATTTGTTGGTTTGAAAATTTTTAACCAAAATCTTTTATTTTTGGATTAAAATCTAGGAATGAAAATTCTAATTTTGATCATTCGCATTTAAGGGTTTTTAAGAGACCATTCCATTGTTG
>Ga0209208_10009115_pt1 | contig 13098 bp, 9 predicted proteins | sample S1TSphfallax_3_FD_187694 | JGI IMG/M metagenome (GOLD analysis project Ga0209208, IMG submission 187694) | Host-associated microbial communities from peat moss isolated from Minnesota, USA - S1T2_Fd - Sphagnum fallax MG (SPAdes) (version 2) | ecosystem: Host-associated > Plants > Peat moss >...
GGGGGGGGCCTTATTCCCACTCTGAGGGTGTCACCCTACTTAAAGCACCGACAAAAAATAAAATAAAATAATATATATGTATTCATTTTTTATTTTTTATTTTTTAAAATTTTTCTCTCTAATACTTGGTGGAAATAAGAGAAAAAAATAAGAAGGTAAAAAAAAAGGAAACGGCTTTTGGGGAGGAAAAGGTCCACTAGAGAACTTGCCATAAATGTTATATTAAATATAAAAAGCGCTAAAGTCATGAGCTTTTGAAGATTTTTCAATAGCCAAAAATATAGAAGCATAATTTTATTTTATGTTTTACTTTCATATTTAGCTTGTAACCCAATGTGGCTAAATCTTCCCATGGTTCATGGACAACACTTTGGCTATAAAACAAAATTGCCCCCAAAAAAAAATTAAAAAAATTAAAAAAAAAACCACACTTCTCAAGAAATTCAAATAGACTAGAAATTGTCATCCACCAGTGCACCATCCACTGGATGCCCGTTATTACTCGGTTGTAAACAAACCTCAACTAGAGTTAATATTTGGTTTCACCTTGGTAACCAATTGCTCTAGGAAATAGGTCTCATATATATATAGTAGGTAGATAGGTAGGAAAATAGGTAGTAAAATAGGCAATTACTAGGTAGGTAAATAGATGGTTTATACATAGAGGTAATTGTTGTTTTTTACTACATACCTACCAACAACCTGCTCAATGTGGGTTGTTAGTAGGTAGGTAGGTAGGTAGGTAGGTAGGAAAAAAAAACAAGCAACTGAGGTAACCACCATGGTTAGCTAGGGAACTGGAACCCAACAGAAAACTATTTCCTGACCACTTACCATTCATCCTACAGGACTTTATATCCCCTTAGGGTTTTGTGTGTGTGTGAATAGGGTTTGGAGTTCAGAGGCTTTTTACTCCGAACCCATTTCATCCATTTTGTTTTTGGATTCTCATCTTTTTTTATAAATTTTCTAATCATTAATTAGCAAAAAAAATAATAGAAAATTGTCAAAATAGTTGCCAATAGACGTACATGTGGTGACATAAAAAAATTCTTGAAATTTCTCCTCTCTTTTTTTTCTAAAAAACAAGCAATATGCCACACCAAATTTAGGTTTTATTTTAGTTGTTCATCACAATGTGCAAATTCGTCACTAGAAAAATTGATCTGCACTAATTGTTTTTCTTGCTACATTAAAATTATTAGGTGAGTGATCTTAGTCATTAATAGAAATTTTTTTTTTCAATTTTGCATTATGAAACATCTAATCAATTTGGACTTTTTAAAAACAACATCTTTAGTCAAGATGGTCAATAATCTTCTTAGTCAAATAGGACAACATATAACAAATAATAGACCACATTACCTACTAACTATGTTAGATATGAAAACCAAACCTATCCGCAATATTTCACTTTACATCAATCAAACACTCTTGAGCTTTTCCCCTTTATCATTATGTTCCATACTTCAGTCCAGATCTCAACTCGCTTAATCCTTCTGCTCCACTTAATCCTTATTAGAAAAGAGAGGATTCAATCCTCGCCTCGTTGTAAATTAGCTTCAATAGTTTGAAACCTAACTATGTCATATAACCTCTCTCAATTACTGGGTTTAGGGTTTAGATGTTACTGGCCATAGCCAATCAATCCAGTTGGGTGAATTAGGCTTCCAGTGGGATATATATAAGATGTAATCTGGGCTTCAATTTGGATGCTAAAACTGGGTAACAACCATTATGCTTCCCTTTTTTCGGATGGCAAGAATTTTATTTTATTTTTCCTTTCATTGGAAGCCATAGAGGGCGATTAGGGACACTCAACCTTGGCCTCGTGATCAGACCATGGCATTTATTCACTTGTTACTTTTAACTGACAATTTTTTGATCTAGAACATAGTCTTATATATGTGGAGTTTAGGGTTTTGTGATGTGATGATTCTACCCAAAGAAATTTCACAACAAATGTGTTGATTACAAAAAAAAAAAAATTGATCTATTATAATGAGTTTTGTTCCCATGTATGTTGTGTACCACACAAGAGTCGAATTTTGTTTGATTTGTTTTTTCCAACTTAAGGGCGACTTTAAACAAGGGTCCAAGGTCCCAGGACCAATGAATTCAAGCACTCTTATTGATCAAAAGCTTTAAAATTGGTCCCAAGGGCTTCCAGATGAAGGTCCAAGATCAAAAAGTGGCAAATTGAGGCTTAAACCTACATGGCACCTGTTTTGGAGGGAAAATCAACTGGTTTGGACCAAAAAACAGTGCTATAAAGAGAGCTCCTCATTTGTAGAACCAAGAATCAAGCTAGGGACCAAGGTATAATCCACCTCAAGGATTCAATTTGCTTCAAATCGGTCCAAATTGGTTCATAGGAAATTGGACCCTCAACCCTTGACTAAAGGGGGGCCTAAGCTCTAATGATGAAACCCTACCAACCATATATTAACCAAAGCACCCCAAAAAGGGAAAAACAAGGAACAAAATGGAAAGACCCATGTCCAAGATGACAACTGAACCACCTAAGAAGGTGAACCACAAGGGGAACATCAAGTTCTTGAACGCCATTCATTCATGAGAAACATATTAAATAAGGAAAGGGGAGAACCTCCTAAAAGGACACCTAGTTTAGACGAACTCTCACTTATTACAACACATCTAGAAATAGAAAGCGCTTATGCACAATGTAACATCACTAACGAACGTTATAGTTTTCACATAGTCGAATCGACATTGTGCTATTAATTGGTGGTGTTTGCACATTGGGAGACATTGTCATTGCACCACTTGAATTGATTTGGTTTCTCGGGTTGTTCTTTTTAATGGAGTTGTTACAAGAATCGAGACTCATCCAAATTTTTTTTTTATCACAATCGATTCATAGCAAACATGTTTTTCCTTCTAATTATAGAGATTTTCAATGTTGACATCAACAAGTGAATGAATTTTTTTATTGATTTGTGAACATGAAATGGGGAGTGAAAGGCATTGGAGACCCTCTTCTTTCAATTTTGTGCACATTTTGACACCCTAAATATGAAAGGATAGGAAAGACCCAGCCTAGTGCGTAATGTGATGTAAAAAACATTTGAAATTAGGTCCAAAAAATGATGGATGGGTGCACTAACAACCAAGCACTTGCACCTACACTTGCACATGATTTCAAACATTCTTAATGTGAATTGGAAGATAAATATAAAAAAATGATAGTAAAGGAATGGTTGTGTAATCTTTTTACGATATTCTTTTCAATGCGATCTATGCCTTTCTTTACCAACTATTCAAAAGGGGGCACACATGTTATAATCCCCAAGGGAAAAAGTTCTCATGTTAATCTCAAATGCGCCTAGGAAGGGAGTGGCCTTGAGTTATTTGCACCTATGGCCTCCAAAAACGGGCAAGAATCCATCAAAAACTTGGAAGTTATGGTAAAAGCAACTATGGCCCAACTTCCCAAATAAGTAATTGGACCAATGACCTCAAAGGTAATCAACCTTATGCCTTTATTTAAAATTGGGAGAACCACTTGTTGATGGATTAAAAAGGTTTTGGGCCATTTTAATGAACATGGACCCAAAAGTCTCTCAAAAACTCCCATTAAAGTCGAGTAAAAAATAATGAACTAATTTCAAAAACTTAAAAGGGGGGAATCAACAAAGAAAAAATGATTTTTATGTGAAACATCGAAAGAGGATACCAAAAGCCACTTAGATGTCCCCTAATATCAAGAACATGTTTGCATGTCAAACATCCTCACCTAAAATTTCCCTTAAAAATGAAGAGGTAAAGGAGAACCAACGGGGATGCTCAAGATATTGATGCCATTAGGGGGGCAGTAGAACTTGGCATGGGGGATAAACCCAAGAAGTAAGTTGGACAATACCCATGCCAAACATTTGCAAGGTTGAATAGACAACCCCACATAAACTAATTGGGAAGCAAATTGATTAAAAGTGAAAGAGATGATATGGGTAAGGTTGAAGATATGGGTGTCACTAGCTAAGGAAAAGAAAAAACACGAAAGAAAAACTCTCGAAAAACAACGCAAAGTATAAAAATGAGTTAGTATAAAAAGAAGCCCTACAAGAAGGTTGCCTTAACAAGTGCCCACAAAAGAAAAAATAATAAACAAAGTCCCCAAGGAATAATGATGATTAAAAAGCAAAAGAATCTAAAGGCCATTAAAAAAAAACAAAAGGGAAAAATTGAGACAACTAGCAACTTGTTATTCAAAGTTATTAGAAAATGGCCTTGCATGAGATCGTGTTGAAAGCCTTTGCAATGTCTACTTATGCATAACATTTTATGTGAAATTTAAGCATGTGAAATAAAAAATATGATCAAAATTGTTACTTTTTAAAGGTGTGGCTCATTAATTAAGAACTCGGTTTATCATTAAGGAGGTCAAAGGTTCAATTCCTAATACTTGTAAACTTTATACAGGCCTAAGGGGCTAGGGTAGTTAGGCCAAGCTAAGTAAGTTGAATATTAAGAGAAGTTAGGTAGGCCACCACCTACCTACTTACCTTTTTACAATTTACTTACTTACCTACATATATATATTTTTTATAATAATTTTTAAATAAATTATTGACACATGGGCAAAAATTTGAACAATAAATGGTCCATTATCTGCCAATAAAAAAGACCACCCTACTCACAACAAACATGTCAAAATCAACTTGTTCAAAATCATGAAATAATATTTTTGATGATTGTTTAAATGGGTCAATTTTTTTACTATATTTTCTAGTCAACAAAAGCATGTGTGTTTGGGGATGGTGGGAATAATTAACTATGTATTCAAATGTGTTATAAAAGTTTGCATAAGGGATGTGGGTGGAGATGCTACACAAAATTAGTGATCCTTAATTGCATATCCAAGGTTTTCATTACCATGAAAAAGTTTTAATTTCGTGGATTGAAACAAATTTTGAATTTTGATAACTAAGTTGTGCAAAGCACCACAAATGACAAATTATTTTCAATTTTTTGAAAATTGAAATATTTAGAAGTGAACTTGTAAAACTAAAAAAAAATTGATACCTTTGTTAGTTTTACAAAGTTTGAAAACAAAAGATATTTATAAAATTATGTTGGTGGGGTGAAAGCATGGTAAATTATGCCAATGAGGGATTTTATTTTTTGATGGAAAGTATCCATAAACTAAAATTTAATACATTGAACTCATGAATATTTTTTACTTTAATGATCAATAAAAGGAAGACGTTTGACTTAATTACAAAATATTGAATATTTGCATGTTTTGATATGCATTTAAATACATTTTTAAAAATACAAATATGAGAAAGTAGGTGTCACACTCCTGCTTCAAGCATATGAAAGTAAAATGAAAATACAATTATAATTGGATTTTTTATACTTTCAAATGGATGGAGCACTAATATGTATTAATGTGTTTAAATTTTTCATATCATAGTCATAATTTATCAAAGTTTTCATATAAAAGTATGTTGGAAATTTTGAAAACCCAACTAGTTTAGAAAATATTTTACATCCATTGTTCTTATATGAACAAATTTCACATTTTATGTTTAGCTTACCATAAACTCAATGGAGTGCACCATTGTTAAAGAAAGTTAAAGAAGTTTTGAATAGGTTATTTCATGTTTATGTCCTAAATGTGATTATGACTGCATGTGTGACTACTTTTTTGCCATACTTTATTGTGCTTTCACCCAATGGTTTTTAAAAAAATGAAACCACCCAACACTAATTCATACCAATATTCTACATTTTTTTAATTTTGACAGGAACCATTGGTTTTGATTAATTCTTTTTTCGAGGTTTGAGAAACCCTCCAATGTGGTTTTCAAAATGGTTTATTGCACTTGCATGAAGACTTCCCAAAGAATTTATAGTCTAATCCAATTTAATGGGTTTGGTTCCATCTACATTCATTATGAAAAATCATGTTCTACAATTAAAGTTCAAAAAACAATTCATATTTTTGCACAAGTATTCCCTTGGAAATAGAGGGCATTAATAAATAAGTTGCCATGTTAGAAAATTAATTAGTTGTGTTATATGTACAAGTGAATTGAAAATGAATCTTCTATATAGTAATTTGTACACATTGTACATACATATGTAGTCAACCATGTTTGATTTTTTCAAAAGTTACATTGTAATTGCATGTGACAATTATTTTAGAACTATTCTAAATGTGCATTAAAACAACAACCATGTTACAACTAATGTATAATGTACATACATCTGATCATACCATATCCACATTTCCACCACCCATTATGAGATACATTTGCAACTAATTTTTTATTATGATTCCCGTTGATACAATTAATAGAACAATTAATGCGTCACTACTAAAGTATTATAGTTCAACTATGTTATGACCATAATGCAACTATTTATAACTTACAAAGGATACATATCCATATGTAATGTTTTATAAAAAAATATGCTTTCAATATTTTGATTATTAAATATTAACTATGTTTAATACACTTCCTTATTATGAACTTATTGCTTATATTAAATAATTGACTATTAATATGAATAAATACATTTAATTCAATTAATTAATTTTTCATTAATTAAAAACAACTTATTAAATAATAATCAAATAAATATTTATCCAAGTTGGATGTATTTCATAACGAATTAGATTAGTTATTTAAGATAATGATTAGTTCATAAATAATTACCAAATCATTAATTATTTAATTTTTCTAACTAATTAATTATTTGGATACATATAATTAATTTAGATGTGAAACTAAAAGCAATGTGTATAATATATCAAAAATTCAATTCGGCATACATTTGGATATACTTTGTTGTTTTAAACCCAAATTCATAATTAATAATTATTATTTAGTAGTGGATTTATTTTCAATAATTTATTAACTATTATATAATTTACCTAATTATTAATAATTAATTTATTAAACTGATAATTGATTATTAAGTTTAATTCATATAAATGGTTCATATTAACCCTAATTAAAATAACTAATTTTTTTCCCAAAAAATCAGATAAAAAGTGAGTAATTATATGAATTCAAATAACTAATCATTTGATATTAAATCATCTGAAGTCAAATAATGAATTATTTGAAATAACTAACAATCAAATTAGATTGATTAATTCAAATAAAATTCTATTTAATTTTTTAAAATAATTAGCTTGTTACTTAATTGATTCAAATAATGAATCCAAAAAATTAATTATTATATATTTAATTCAAAAAGTTACGTTTCAAATAATTATTTTTCATAAAATGAAATAAAATATTTTGATAATTAATTATCTAAACAAAATGTTAATTCAAATAAATAATTCAAATCATTGTTTCAAATAACTAAATGTTAAATAATTTGTTCAAATATTTAATTATGATATAATCATTAATTTAATTGTATAACTTACATAATGGAAAACAAACACAAAACACCTGGGAAAATCTTTTTATAATTGCAATTCAATTTGCAACTAAGGAATTAAAAATTAAAAATTATGTTTTTCAAACTCATGTTTCAAATTATATAAAGAAGGTGTGGTCTTTTATGTTCTCACATTAAAATACATGTGCCATTTTGGAATGAACCCACAAAAATTTAACCCAAATGCAAAACATAAAATTAAAAGAAAAATCATGGATATCTTTTAGTTCATTCAATCTTGAGCTTTCCTATCTACTTACATACCTAGGTAAATAGTAGGTCCTAGGTAAGTACATAGGTATGTAAGTTTTAAGACTATTAACTTACCTACCTATGGTTATATATAACCTACTTAGCTTATATATATGTTTTCAAAAATATATAATTAATATGCCATATGGCAAATTTGATTTTGCCACATGTCACAATCTTGAACCACCACTAATAATCATAATGAATGATGGAAATTAATGTTTTAAAAAATATTTTTTATGTCCAAAAATCTTGATATTGCCACGTGTCAAAATTTAAAGGATGGAAAATAATTGATGACATCAGCATAACATTATGGGTGTAATTATGATGGAATTGCATAGTAGTTGAAAATGAGTTGTTTCGATTGAATTACAATTGAAATGTAATGAATTACATCGTATATATAAAGAATTGCAACTATGTAACTCATGTAATTTATTTGTTAACATTCATAATGTATAAATACAATGAGTTGCAAGTGTTCGGTGCAATTCAAATATTGAGTTGCAAGGGTAGTTGTAAAACACCCATTTTTCAATTAATAATTGCACCTAATTAAAATTCAAAACTATTTGCAATTTATTAGTTTCATTCAATTTGTGCACAACATTCAAGATAAAATATTGGGTATTAATAGTCATGCACACTCAATTAAAATTAATAACTTACATAGAAAAACGATTGATATATAATTTTAAAATTTTCATTTTTTACAGTTATTAAAAAAAAAACAACTCAATCCTAGTTTAGGATTTTGTTTTAAAAAAGGTTAGTCGCATGGTCTAAATTCAAAGTTGATGTTAAGAAAAATTTCTAAGACTTTGGTTTGGATACCTTAGAACTTGATTGAAATCATAGACCTAAACCTACTGAATATTAAATATACCTACCAATATTCATACTCAAGCACAAATAGGTTAAAATTTTGTTTACAAATGGAGTAATTTGTGTGAATGCACACAACTTTGATTCCTTAGTAGTCTTTTGTAGATTGTTTACACTTTCAAATTGTGATTTTTCATTACATGGACAAGAGTGCAAAAGGTTTGTGTTAGTACAACATGGGCTCCTTTCACTTGTGATGTGAACCAAATTTCAATTTTCATTTCTTTTCTTCGAGTTGAGAAATTGAAGGTCCTATTAAGGACCTAAATGTCACATTGTTGATATCAAAGCCCTCCATTTGTGGATCCTTTAAAAATAAAAATATTTTTTCAAATAATATTGATAATGGTTCATGTATTTGGAATAGTAGTATAGTGGAACAACAATTATGATGATCATGAATATGAAAATAGTTTGCAACATTTGGAAATGGAGGAACATTGCCAAAACCCAACCTCTAAGCTTCTTTCTTTGCAAGTAACAAACACGTTTAAAAACTTGATCTTACATTTTTCATGTATGTTATCCATCAACAAAAAAAATTTGGACGATTTTGATAAGAAGATAAATGTAGCACTAAAATTTTGAAAACAATTCTGCATTAAGAAGTTGAGGACATGTGTGGACAATTTGTTTCTAGGGAATCAAAGAACAATATTTGTTGCACAACATTTTGACCTATTGAATCTCACAATTCTTGCGCATGTTTCATACACAAAACTTCATTTTAAAAAAAGATCACCTTCTTTTGAAGCTTTTTCACAAAATATTTACATAGGGACAAACTTTTGGGGAACTAAAAGGGAACACCAAACAACCTTATTGCATTTGGATATTATATTCATCATTTCAAGTTCCTTCTTTTACAAGGGTTCAAAGTAAGTGGACACCACCATGAGGTTTACAAAATCATTCATTCAACAATCAACAATTTAAAAAGAATAAAAGGTGCCCACAAAAGTGTTCATTCAATGCCCATGCAACCTTAAATAACCAAAATGGTGTTTTCATGTCAAATGATTGCATGTAATAAAGTTCAAAAGCTTTGGTTGTTGTCTTACAATGTTGTTTTACAAATGTTTTGAACATGCCATCTCATGTTTGTAATTTATTGGAGCTTCAAGTTCTCAACACCTTGATCAATGTGAAGACTAGTCTAACATTGGTAATAGAAAATATGTGATCATATCCATGATTGTATCTTGTCCTCGTTTTTCTTTTTCTTTTTTTCATCATCCTCCTCCTTCTCAACAATTTGGTCCATATAAGATAAAAATTGGAATTTCAGAAGATTTTATGAATATTTGAAAAAAAAATATCGATAATAACCACAAAAATATGATTATAGAGTGATCCATTGTTGAAATTTTGTTTAACATGATGACCAATAATGGTATGGCTAAGAAATCAAAACATACATGAATTTGATTGTGTCAATTATATGGTTTTAGTTGGTTTTTGAAGAAAATTATCAATATCAATTGTTTAACATGAACATTAACACAATGATTGGATGATATTAGTATAAGTATTCCATCAAGTTAAATATATGTGTTCATGTGGTCAAAAAATTGGAGGTTAATAATTTTTTCATGTTTTGAATTAATTGGATTTGTGGATACAATTGTCTTTTATATATACACCCATCCTGACTATAATTTATATGGTCAAATACATGACAAGTGATTTTGTAGATGCATATTTTGTGTAATCTTAAGAGCACAAATATGAATATAGATTTTTTTAACCATCAAACCCTAATACATTTTAAAAATGTAAAATGAGACCTCTCAATAATTTTTTGTTGAATGGATGGAATGATGAAGAGAAATGACCTCATTAGAATAAAAACTTTAAACCCATTTGCACATTCTACCATTTGATATAACTTGTTCTATTTGCACATGTAATTGAAACCCATTTGAATAGATACTTTTAGTCATTGAACCCATTCCATTAGCACACAAACTTGAGACTCATTTGAACATTTTACACTCACTTGCTTACTCTACTTACATAATGTAATTGAGACCCATTTGCACAAATGTTTCACCCATTTAGATGGTTCCATTAACATAGGAGGATGAGAGCCATTTTGCAAGCTTCACCACTCGCTTAGATTGTTGTAATTACAATTTTCTTTGAATTATGTGATATAGCTAAACTAACGATCATCCATGAGAAGATTTAGCCAAATTTGGCTATAGACCAAATATGAAAATCTTTTTATATATTTGCTTACATGTTGGGAACATGTTGTAGAAATATGGTGATTTAGAATTTTTTTTTGACATTGGATGAACTAGGGCCAATTTTCTCACAAAATCCTTTGTATGTGTCAAAATAATAGATTGCAAATTGAAAAAATGTGGAAAATTTCTCCCCCCAAAAAAACATTGATTGAGACCCATTTGCACAAATGCTTCACTCATTTAACTCATTCCATTAGCACAAAGACTTGAGACCCAATTTGCACATTTGTACCACTCACTTAGCTTGCTCTAATTGCACATGTACTTGAGACCTATTTGCACATTCTTTCACTCACTTATTAGCTTGTTCTATTTGCACACGTAATTGAGACCCATTTGCACACAAACTTGAGACCAATAGTGTATAAACTTGAGACCTATTTGCACATTCTTTCACTCATTTAGCTTCATTCAATTTGCATGTGTACTTGCAACAACCCATTTGCACATTCTTTCATTCACTTATTAGCTTGCTCTATTTGCACATGTAATTGACACCCATTTGGCACATTTCACCACTCACTTAGCTTGCTCTAATTGCACATGTAATTTGAGATTCATATGCACCTGTTCCACACTTTAGCTTGCTCCATTTGCACATGTACACACACACACTTCTTGGAAATTTATTTTGCAATGTGCCCATCAGGTGGAAAAGTTGAAATCCTCATCTGGGTGTAACTTTTTCTAAGTTGAAATCCTCTTTTGGGTCTCACTCATTCAAATCATTTTCATCAAATTTAGGTGAAGAAATTTTGATTCTAAAGTTGAGAGAGAAGAGTTTGATGTTGTGGGTGTTACGGTAAAGATCGAGATTTTGATGGAAGAATGATGTTCTGTGGAGCTAGAGAGAGACTACAAAGGAAAGCTCAAGCAAGAAGCTTCATGTCTTCTTCCGCCAAGGATGATGAGCTTCAGCCTCCTGTTGGTGAGAGAGTAGAGGCAGTGCCACAACAGTACTGGGAAGATAATTTTGTTGCAGGTGCAACAGCTTCTCTGTTGTCGAAAGTGGTACTTCAACCTCTGGACTTTGCAAAGACTCTTTTGCAGGTGTATTTTTTTACACTTTTCTTGGCGTCCTTTCTTGATGTTCTCTCTTCTGTCTCTTGCTCATTCAACTTTTTTCCCTTTCATGTAAGAATGTAGAGAAATGCTGTACGAAAATTTCTGAGTTTTCATTTTGTTGGTGATTGATTGTTGTCAATAGTGTCAAAATTCTGTCTGTTTTCGTCTCCCATTTTTTCATTTCCATTCAGAATTCCATCTGCTTCAACATCAATCATTTTAGGGTTTATATCATTTTCGGGTTTATGTTGGTGGTTTGTGAGGATTTGAGTTGTGCTGTAATTTGCATTGTCTGTGTGGATTTCATGAGATTTGGAGGAGGTGAATTTTGAGGGAGGTTGATCAGAGGTCAAAGAAATTTTTGCATCAGGGTTTAGGGTTTAAGAGTCTTTGCTAGTCACTGGAAGAGGTGAATTTGGAGGGAGGCTAATGAGAGGTTGAAGTGACTCTTGTATTAGGGTTTAGGGTTTAAGAGCCACCTTTTCTAGTCACTTGAATCCTACAACCCCATTTACTGCTCTGAAATTCAAATGACAATAAGGTCATGCAAAAACGAAGTCTTTCCAACAAGCCACAACAAACCAACCATGTATGCAGGTCTAAATTATTCACTCTGGGCTGCAAGAGATATAAGGCAATCTGATGTACTGTTGTTGAACTGTTGTGGAAAATAAAATACTAGGCATCTCCAGAAGTGAGAGGAAGCTACAACAACTTGGGCCAATGCATAGCAGGAGTAGTCAAACAAGGTGGCGTGTGTAAACTATACACAGGCTTTCTTGCGTCCGTGGCTGTTTCTGGTCCTTCATCAGCAGTCTTCATTGCCTGTTATGAATGCTCCAAAAATGCCATTGAGAAAGTTGCTGCCACATTTCCACCTCCACTTGCAAGCATTCAAAACATTGCCCCTATACTGGCGGCTGCCTTTGGAAACTTGGCAGCAAGCACTGTACGGGTGCCTCCAGAAGTCATCAAGCAACGTGTACAAGCTGGGCTCTATAGGTGTGTTAGTAGCAATGTATTTGTACATTCAAAGATTTCTTTTGTCAGTTACCAGCAATGGGTACCTATTCATGAGCCACTTCATGAACACGCATTAACAATCATCAACATGAACTTGATTTCTTTGCAAGAGATTTCTTTCTGTGGGAGATGTTTAGTGAAAAGAAACAGAATTTGCAGTATTGCTACTGACCAGAATCCCCACCCCCCC
>Ga0209208_10009117_pt1 | contig 13096 bp, 10 predicted proteins | sample S1TSphfallax_3_FD_187694 | JGI IMG/M metagenome (GOLD analysis project Ga0209208, IMG submission 187694) | Host-associated microbial communities from peat moss isolated from Minnesota, USA - S1T2_Fd - Sphagnum fallax MG (SPAdes) (version 2) | ecosystem: Host-associated > Plants > Peat moss >...
GAAAAAGTGAAAAAGACTAAACAAGGACCCATAGTCCTTTTACAAATAATCCCATTGACTCTTTTGATTGTATTTGCAAACACTTGAAAAAGTGAACAATGCAAATATTTTATTTCACCTTTCATACCTTAACCAAGTTTGTCATGTTTTCAAGCTTCCAAAGTGGTACAATGACATATATAACCCCTTTTTATAAGGTTTTAGATATTTTTCTAAATACTTGACATGTCCATAATTGTAGGTGTTCATTGTTCTAGGTTACCTCACATTTTGGGATCACCCAATTATATATACCCTTGTCCAATAAAAAAAATTCAAACAACTAAAACAAATTTTGACATCCACCCAACATTTGTTGCAACATCACCAAAGATATCACACAACACTAGGGGCCCAACCTAGGTCTTAGTTCAAGATGCAATCATGGTTTATGGGCCTATTACCTTATTAAGGTTTTAAGCCATAAAGTAACAATGATACAATTTGTCGAATTAAATTAGTGCACCAAGGCAATCCCCAACTTGATATTGCTTCTTAGCTTTACATGCAACCCTTGCTTCATTTTTGCTGACTCATGGACCTCATTCAGGTATTATGTAACTTTCACACACCTTGTATAAGGGAAATTTTGATTGCCAAGTGCACACTATTTGGCTGCTACACTTCATCCGAGTGTACACTAATATACAGCACATTTTACTGTTGTGGGTAGATAAGCTCTACGGTGCCAAAGTTCAATGGCAAACACGTATAGGATCGTACATGTTTAAAATGTCCCACCTACCATGGCCAAGCTTATCTACCTTCTTCTGCTACAATCCAAATAGCAACTGAACTCACAATTGTTGCACTGACTTTGATGTCTGATGATAAAAAACAATTGCAGAACTGAAACCATATGTTAAACATCGAAGCTGAATTGAAATGATTTTTTTTTTTGAAAAAGCAAAAGCATAAGCCAACTATGCCACCTCTTGGAATTTCAAACAATCCCAATAGTGATCATGTCATTGATGATTCCAAATTCCATGCCACTTAAATTGATTTTTTATGAAGCACCAACTAAAATTATGATCACGCCAACATGGACTTTTATGAAGAACCAGCGTGTCTACAACTCGCTAAAACCACATATATACAATTGCACACACACACACACACACATATGAGCATTGGGCAGTTATCTGAACTTTAAACATAATACCCAGTTCTGGTTTTTAGAATTTTTGGGGAAAAGAAAACTCTGATTTCAGTTTTTTGAAAATTTCAGAATCAAAGATCCTCCGGTTCTGGTTATTTGAAAAACATTCAGAACCAAAGATCCGCTGGTTTCAACTTTTTTTAAAGAAAATTCTGAATCAAAGAACCTTGGGTTTCAGTTTGTATTTGCAAAAAGTCTCAAAGAATCGGCAGTTTTCACAAAATAACTGGCAAAGAACTGACAAATTTATAGAAGGTTGTTTAACAAGTTCACAGATTTTTTGAGAACTGCGATTGTATTTCAGAATCGGTTCACAGAATTTTGAGAATTGCAATTATATATTGGAACCAGTTATTTGTTTTTTTAGAGAATGATGGTTATATACCTTTGAGAAATGGCCCTAAAAACACTTGGTTATCTGTTTCCATTTTTGATAACTGGCCAACAATGATGTAGAACTCCTCTGATATTTTGGACAAATATGATGCCCAATTTCAAGCTTTGTTCTTTGGGGATACATCATTTAAGTGTATGGTAAAGCCCTAGGTTGAGGGCAATACCAAAAGAAAAGTGCACGAGGCAATAGTTAAGTGTACACCCAATTTTGGTAATCCGCTCAACCAAGGGCTTTACCTGATGTAAAGACCAGTGTTGGGTGGTTCTCATTGAGTGATCTGGTTCTCAGACTGGTTCTCAGTCCAATTCTCACTCAACACATGAGAATCGATTGTTCTCATTTTGAGTGAAAATCAGACTGAAAATTGGTTTCAAGGTTCTCGCCCATGTCAGAACTGACTAGGAGAAATCAAAAAAAAAAATTTAAGAAAAGAGTGAACTCGATGGGTTTTCACATGAAAACTTGGATCTGGTTCTCAAGGTCTTAAACATATTTGGTTCATTGGTTCCTCTTTTTCTTCTTCACGCATGGGGCTGCTGCTATTGGCTCCTCTTGTTCTTCGTCTCTCTTGGGGCAGGTAGTCTTCTCCTCTTGCTATTACTTCTATTGCTCGTATTCCATCATTATTCTTCTTCTCTTTATTGTTATTACTTATCATTGCTCTTACCTGGACCGCTACTCTTCTCCTCTTGCTATTACTTTTTTTTTGTCTTACTTCTATTGCTCTTGTTCCATTATTATTATTCTTCTTCTCTTTATTGCTATTACTTATCATTCCTCTTATTTTTTTCCTCTTGCTGTTACTCTTCTCAATTTTCTAGCATTCTAACCAAAGGTAATTCTGGAAAAAAAAATTCGAGCTTTCCTTTTTGGAAATACCCAGAGCTGGCCAGTTCTTTGATTCTGGTTTTGTAGGGGGAGATACCCAGAACTGGCTCGTCTTTTATTCTGATTTTTGAAATACCCAAAACCCATAATTCTTTGGAAAATCAAAGAACTGCACAACAATGGTGAAAGCCAAGGAAAATTAGAAAAAAAAGGGTTGCTTACATTATGGAATAACTTTTCAAATTTTAGAAAGCTTCCAAAAGTGGAAGGTCTGTTGGTAATCAAATTGGGATCTCCCAAGAATGGAAAGGTTAATTATTTGTTTTGAAAGGACATTCTGCCAAGGAGGGTGGCTGAAAATTGCATTGATTTTTTTGTGAAAAGTTATTTTTCGAGTGTGTCCAACAAACTGAAATTTGTTCATAGCATAAACAAGGGGCATGACACACTGTGGCCTTGCGATTTACATTAAAAAGTATCTTATGGCAAAAGAAGAATTAGGAAAACTCAAACATTTCACCATGCAAAAATATAATGTCCCAAAACTCCTCTAAAATTATACTAATCTCAAGTTTCAACACAAACCAAAATACCATCTTTCAAAAATCCTCGTATAAAAATAGACCTATTACCTAGGGGCCAAAATCCATTAAGCTAGTATACTCTATAATGAATCTAAACACAATATCCTCGCCTTGGTAGGCAAGGCCAACAAAAGTAGAAGCAGCTGGCTGATCAATTTCAAATGTAAATTTTTTTTTGTAACTTTCTTTCAAGTCACATGTCAAGAGTCATTAATGTTTTTCACATGAAAGTTAAGTAAGTTTGATAAAATTATCACTTGAGGAAGTCATTTTCATTTTTTCCAATTGATGTGCAAAACATTGTAGGAATTAAATTTTATAATATACTTAATTACAAATAGGATGCTTAAAATTCATTATGAAAATAAGTTTAAATATATATTTTTAATATTCTCATTTTAGTAATTTTTAAAATAAAAATTCCATTATTTCATGGCATACCAAAAACTATCCCTTTATTTCAAAGTGTTTAAAAAAATATACAAAGAATGAGCTTCTTGAGAATTGTGAAATCAAATCACATGAAAGTGAGGTTTGATGAAATGTTTTTATCAACTTTTTCTTTCATTGTTGATGGTTCTAGAATTTGCATTGTGGGGAATTCTAAACTAGACAACGAGAATGGCCTAAACTTGCCAAAGTGTTTTGGCAAATTACAATGTAGTAAAAAGACATGGGTACACACAATACACAATTGCTTCATTAAACTTGAAACATGCATCAAGATGCAAATGGTTGTATCATTCCTACTTGAGCTACAACAACAACTTGCTCTTAAACTTGCATCTAATTTTGACTACCAACATTAAAATCTAAAATTGAGGGTCTTTAAGGGGTTAGATCACTCTGATCTCCCTCTCTTGAACTCAACTGGTCCTTCCCCTTCCTCCCCTCACTATCCCAACATACCACAACAATTCCACTTGAACATTTCCCACAAACAATCATGTACAAATAACAATAGAAGAGTTTTCCCTTAAATCCCATGGGTACACAAACCCTTGTGTCATCTGCAACATCAAAAACATGATAACTTGGCCATCATAACAACAACATCATCCCAAACTCAAAATCCAAAAACTCCCATCCCTCGTGATAATTAATTCATGAGTTTGACAAAGAAAAACCCAACCCATTGCTCAAAAATCAACACCTTTGGACAAAGATGATTTGGCATTCCTTTGGAGTTCCCAAATGTAAGGGTACTCTTTCATAAAACAAAACAAATGCAACAAACTTACACCCCACAAATACATTAACAACCTTAAAAATTCAAGGAAAATTGCTTCCAAAATCCTTTATTTTATCATCAACCCCCTTGTCATCAACCCTCAAAGCTATTATTACAAGTTGCTCTAATTATTATGGCATATGGTGCAACAAAAATCTCATAACTACAACAATTAGAAGCCACATTGCACAAATTCTTTGCCCTATGTCTCCAAATAAAAAAAACACTTATATCTTTCTTCTCACAAAACATTGTCAAAGTGATAACCCCTTCTTTTCCAATCTTTGTATTTATATTCTTGAACTCTTTTCTAAAAACCATCACCAAAAAGGGGTAAGATCTACATAACTTGCAAAAGTCAAAAAACTTGTCTAGCCATAACCATCTCCCACACATTGAAACACAAAAGAATAGTAAACCCACACTAAACACCGCCACACATAATCTACAAGACAACAAAAATACACAAATGTAGAACAAAACAATAGAAAACATAGCACCACCCATCAACATCAATTGTTCAAACTTCGTCATGTACTGATTCCAACAATTAATGGGCTTCTTCATCCCTTTAGGTTTTCATCCACCCATAATTTTTCAACACAACAGAAGCTACTTACATTCTTCAAAGGTGGAACAATCCACTGACACCAATAGATCTAAGTTGAACTCGCAAGCTCAAGAAAAACCTTGTGCTCAATACCATATAAGTTATTTGCACAAATTGATGTTGGATATAAGCTATTCACAAAACTTGTCACTTAGTACCCAATTGTACATGACAAATAGTCCTTCAACCTCATCCAATCTATCCATTGCCATCCTACAATCACCATGATGACACAAACATTAGAGGAATCACTCATTGTATACCTATCTTATAGAACACATAACATAAAATGGTTTTCTTTTGTATGATATAAAATAATAGAATATAAAAATCTAAATTATATTAAAATTCAGAATATTTAAAAATATTTAAAACATATTCTCATAATCAATTTTAATTAACACCCTTTTTTTTGGGTGAATTTTTCCAAATATGAAAAATAAAGTTTAGATGGAATATTTTGTCATAATATTCATTTTAAAAAAATTGTCAAGTTTCAAAGATTTTTTTAATTAAAAAATCATCACATTTGGACTTTGATTTTAGTTTGGTGGTATTTTTTTAATTAATTTTTAAACTATTTAGAATGAGTGATAGAACAATATAAACAAATTTAGCATTCCACAAACATTAATAATGGACAAGATAGGAATAGAATAATCACCGTGATCATCGACAGGGTAGCCATGGACATTATGAACATGGACATCCAAATGATCAACCAAGAGTCAATGGAATTTAAGGAATCCAGGTTCGTTCCATATTCAATCACTTAGTTGTGTAAAAAACTAGAAAGGTTTTCAGAAACAAAATTCAAAGGATTGACTAGGTTGAAAATTATCAACATAATGATGTTAAGATTAAATTTTAAAAGGTGCAAAATGATGGTCTTGAGAATGGTGATGTTTTTATGCATCAAAATAAGTTGAGATTTGGCCACTTTTTGTTGTGCAATAGTAGTGATGATGTGAATGTTGGATCCTTTTGTCACTTTATAATCAATATCTATGAAAATTTTGGTTTTGGGAAAGAATGCAAACATGTTAAAGATTTAACATCTCTCCTTGTAGCTTGTCATGGTTGGGATTCACCAACGCGAGTTCATTTGCCAAGTTTTTGGTCAAGACCATCTATGCACATGTCATCCCCATATTCCCTACTCCCACCAATATGATATTCACATTTGATATCAACTTGGGTATGTCAAGGAAATATGATGTTGGGAATGGTTTCAACAAAGGTTTTTTTCATGTTTGAAACAACTTTTGTTAGTGTAGAATATTCTAAAACATGTTCATGAGTTGTTAACATTGGCCTTAAGTTGAAATATTGAATTTTAAAAGGATTTGTGTGTGTTTTTATAATAGCCATTTGGTGGAACTAAATTTGGTACAAGTTGTTTCAGGGAAAGGACTTTTAATGGAAGTAAGCATAAAAGGCATAAGGTTTTGAATATAAAGTTTGTTCGCTTATAAAGAAGCCATTGAATTCAACAAAGATAAATACATAAGCCATCAAGCTTTAAGTTTAGGAAGCCCACATAACACCCTAACCATCATAACAATATTGATGACACGTGGTTTTACATTGTTCAATGCATGCATTTCACATACAAGAAATTTTGCATAGTAAAGAACCAGTTTGCAAACATATGCACAACAAGTGGCAAATGGGTAGTGAGCATATTGTGAAGTTATATCTTCATAAAAACCAAAACATATAAGCATCTTTTGTCTTTCATGTTGTTTACTATTTGCACCATGGTTAATTCAATAAATTTCACATACTTGGGAAGTTGGAAACAACTACTCAAGATGTTATCATGAGGTGCCACATTTTGGTTAAAATATTTAATTCAAAAGGGGGCACCATACATTTTGCCATATTTGATTTCATTGTGAGCTTGAAAATGCCTTTTTGCAATCAAGGTCACTAGCATTGAAGAGTTTTTACTCACTATCATATTTTGCTCATCCACCTTGTGAGTTTTGGCATAGTAGAAAACTACTTCAATAACCTAAAGGTGTTTGCCAAATGATGTATCACATTAACTATAACTAGTACCATGGGTACACAATCCCAAGAACAACCATGACACCATGGATAAAAACCTATTTTCCAATTCTCAATTCAAAGTTTCTTGGGCCCCTACCAAATCACACCAAAATCATGAACTTGTTGCCTACATGAACATGAAAAAATAGGAGGAAAAAATGGGGTGAAAAGCTAAAGGGAAAAAGTTGTGAAATTTACCTACAAAATGACATTTCATTAGTGATTCAACATCTTTTGTCACCATTGAAGGCAACATGGTTTTTAAATATTGATGAATAACCTCACCTATTAAGCATTAAGGTTAAATGTGGAACTCCAAAATTCGAATAAAATATCCAACACATCTAAACATTCTTTTGCTTAAACTCCAACAATTATTTTATGGCCCAAAAATGATTAATAATGAACCTAAAAATTTGACCACAATACATATTGTAAACATTACCTTGACAAACTTTAACAATTGCCACCAAGTCACACACAAACATATCTTTGGATTATGCAAATTTGATGGGAACATGCATAAATTCCACCAATGACAAAATGCAAAAAAGTCCCAAAAAAACCTAAAGGTCACAAAGGTGTTTGTAGTTCAACATGGCTTGCTAGTTTGTAAGGTTGTCCATGGTGATCTTCACAAAAATTTTTTGTATTTTATCATAATTCACCTAGTTGAACTCAACATTAAAATCCATAACATTTTAACATTTCAAAAAAAATTGTTCCCCTTTGTTGCCATGAACTTTGCAAGTTTTAAAGTGAATGTGCAAAATAAAAGTACAAACATTAAAACAAAATTTCAAGGCACATCACCAAAGGTATCAACAATGTTTAAATTGTTAAATTGTTGTGATGGGCCATATAGTGAACCCTAATAGAATTAGGAGCATAGGTGTCATGAATTTACAATGTAACACTACACACTAATGTGCCCTAAAACACATTAACACCATCTATCCGAAATAAAATGAACTTTTGGGCAATTTGTTCTCTTAGCAAACCATCACCAATCATTAAAAATTCCATAATAACATTGGTCATGTTATCACTCGATCTATCAAACACCCAATCCAAAGAAATGAGAATTGGAACCCTTACTTAATTATGCACCACATAGTAGTGAACCGATCTAAAGAAATGAGAATTAGAACCCTTACTTAATTATGCACCACATAGTAATGAACCAGTCTAAAGAAATGAGAATTAGAACCCTTATTTAATTATGCACCACATAGTAATGAACAGATCAAAATTGGTTGTCAACTATAAAAACTTCATCACAACTAAAAACAACATAACATGCAACAATTGTTGTTGCCCCAGTTGCCCTCATTACTTTTTAATGCATGAATTACACCATTATCCAACCAAATTATGTTTTTTACTCTATTTTGGCATTACAAAAAACTCAAAGAGAGGCCTCATTGCTTCATATTCCATCATGGAATGTCCTTGTTGGATTATGGCAAACTACACAACCGTCCTTGCCTTTTCTCTTGCCAACCCTTTAACTTGGGCAACAACATTTTCATAACCATAAAAAGCAAGCAATTTTTTTGTTCTTGACATGCTTGCAAAATTTGGAATAATACCAATCCCCTTTCTTCACATCAATCCCAATATTTTTGTCAAATTATGAAAAGAATAATGCTTACTGACAAACAATGCATCTTTCTTTTTCATTTCATTACAAATTTTGGACTCAATAATGTGTAGATTGCAATTTGACCCTAAACACAAATTTTCCCATGAAATTTTGTAGCGCAAATAATTTGATTTTTTCTAATGGCATCATAGCTACATTTATTGATTAATTGTTTAAACTAGATAGTGGGTAGAATGGTTTCAGAAAGGGATCATTAGCATTCATAACATCTTCATGGTCTAATGAAGTTTTAGGGTTAGAAATATATGGAGAAAACAAGGGAGGGGAAGATGGCATAAGACCACAATAAAAATACTTGAACTTGTAAGACTAAGGGAGTTGTGAAAACATCATGAAAGATAATAAACATACTCAAACAAAAGAAAATTAACAAATAATATTCAAACAACAAGAAAACCCCACTTTATTAACCTATGGTTATCCAATTTGTAACAAATCAAACATGCACATTGGACTTATGCATGAGAAACTAAAAAGAACAAAAAAAGGAGGTTGCAAAATGCTAACCCTTCGTCAAGAAACAAAAAATTGCACAACACCCAAATTGGGTGGAACACATCCCAACCTTTGTAGCTGACCTACAATTGTTAGAAGATTAAACAAGGACAAAAAACGTAAAACAAAAGGGAAGTTCCTCAAGTCAATGCCTCTTGTCGAAAATCAATGGAATCTAAACAAACAATGTAATGGATACTCTTGGAATTTTGTTGCATTACAATGTGACAATACTTAACAAATCTTGATTGCTTCAAAATGAACAAATTCATCATATAACACACACTCTATTTACAAGTCACCACTTCCAACCTTTACATTGCAATGAAACACAACAATGCTTACAAACTAGACATAAATGTATCAAGCTTGGCAAAGAAATATTATGTTTTACTAATGAAAAACCTTCGAGACCTTGAGACTAATTTCAATTAACTTCCTTCTTGTGAAAAGTGCTTGATGATCAAACTAACTAAGCTCAACTTGATAACCCTAAATCTCATTGGTATACAAATGAAACTACAACATTATTTGTTGAAGAGACAAAATTTAAGCTTGGTGGAGAAAGGATGAAAAACAAAAGAACAAATCTTTGATGAGCTCAAACAGACATCAAGTGAAAGAGGTGGAAAGTAGTGAAGTTCTCACAATCTCTGCCAAACACTGAAAAAAAGGTGATGAAAAAGGATTAGAGTTCCTTGTAAATGGGCTATGCAGACAGCCAAGATGTGCCTGTTGGGCAGGATCCAAGCTTCTCCACACAAATTGGCAACACCCCACAAGGGTTAAAGGTTTTAAGTGTCAATTCCACAATGTCATAAACGAGCTTTCTGCCTTTTTCCCTTTAACTCTTAGCTGCCCTTTTAAAAAGTACAAATCTGACAATAAAAGGTTCTTTTGCAGTTTACAACAAAGACCATATTTTATTTCTTATTGTTCTCTCTTCATGGGTATAACACAAACAAACATAAACTGTTTTTATATACCCTCTTCACGCAGAAAGGAAAAGGGGGAAAATTGCACACACCCTCTTCATGCCAAACAGAAAAAGTGAAATTTTGCAGCTCTCAATAATTACGAATCCCTTTTGTATATACTAAATTCTTCTAACACTATGAAGCTAAGAAAGGGCAAGCTAATTCCTTTTTAATTTTATCCTATATGACTTCCTAAAAAGTAAGAGACTGTGGTTTAAAAGTTCAGTAGATCCTTATGCCAGTTTACAGATTTTCCAGATGGCAAGCAAGTATTTGTCAGAGATTCAACAAATCTAAACAACAATAAGCTAGTGATTAACCAAGATAGGTACTACTGCAGTAGAGTTTGTTAACCCATTTTCTAATCTGTCATTTGCATTATCCATCATGATTTGTTGCAACAAGGCTGGAGTGATATGTGTAAAGTCTTTTTGATACAAAATAACACTAAAAATTATCAGCAATTTTACAATTACAGAGAAGGCACCATTGCAATACAGGGAAGAAATCCAGTTTGCCCACATTTCAGCACATAAACACCTATTACTTACATTTTATACAGAAACTACATGTAGAGAGTCAACCTCTTCCACTGTCAATTCCTGTATCAAACACAAATTGGGAAGACCAGTAAAGGACAGATCCCACTCCAGCTCTTTCCTTCCAATTATCTTTTCTTATCTGGAACTCAAGTTTTAGAGGTTACAGAAGTTCATATCCTGTCATACAATTAGAGGACTGATGACCAAAAATGCACACCAATGCTTGTCAATTGAAAGAAGCAACTGCAAATTCATAGACTAAACCCTAAACCCTAAAACCATAGAAGCTTACACATGGATCCACAGCAAATGCAGCTGCAATTCAACATGTGGCAGACTCTGAAGTTGATAAGAAATAGGTATGTCTATAAGAAAGACAAGAGAGTTCACTGAAACTCCAGGCTCAAAAACAAGAACAACACCTGCATTAAGAATTCAGGCTCAGCCTGAGAAGGTTGGTAATTGCACAGAAGATACTAGTGACCACCTCGCCTAAACTACACTGAAAACATTCAGCAGTGTGTAGCCATTACAAATCTTTAAGGAACAGCACCTGCATGTAACATGAGAGTTCAACACTATTAAGATAAACATGAATAAGAAACACAGATATGTGGCTTGTCTCTTGAAACTGGACATGATTTGTTTTCTGAGTTTCTTGAGTGGGCCAGCATTACTCTAGGCCAGGTGAAATAAGGCAATGACCAGACAGGTTCCCAGTCAGCCTCTTGGATATTGGCCCCAGAAAGATAATTCACATAGAAGACATGGTTTAGGGTTTCTGCCCATCCTCGAATTGAAAACTGGGCAATCACCAGCTGGATGCATGTGATCTCAACTTTAACCAAACCAAAGTGCATTCAGATTGAATGCAGCACAATCATGAATTCAGCACGTGCCTACCTAATTCCCTTGAATCAGCCTAAGGTGTGAAATCCTATGAAGAGCAGGAACAGATGGGCTAATTGAGAAGCTTTGTGGCAGCTTCTGGAACATGAAAAGATATGAAGTACCCAGTCTTGCCAAAAATGCCTCGATATCTTTAGGCCAGGTGAAATAAGGCAAAGTACTAGAAAGGAGTTGCTAGTAAGCCTCTTGGATGTTGGCCACATAAGAGCTGTTGGGAAGATTACTACAGAACATGATATGTTGCCCTAGTAGACCTGCATTCATAGTACAACTCATGAATAGACTTAATTGAGAGCCCAACTGTTTAGCAAGCCTTAAAAAGCCATAGATGGATATGCTTTAAAACATAAACCCTAACAAAACTTGATAACAGAATGAACGAAAGACATGCAGAAACTATGATGCTTGGGTCATACAGCGAAGGAAAGTACATCCTATTCTCAAAGGATGACAGAGGACCCGCATCAAAAGATAGACAATGTAGGCAAGCATTTTTACTCAATCACAGAAAAGCATGACTTCTAGTTTGCTACGCTACATCAGACATTATTAACAGTGATCATAAGTTAGACCTTCACAATACAGAACAAACGGGTGAGAGGGGAAACAAAAAATTCAAATAGGACTAAATGCAGCACAAATGCAGCACATGGAGGAATCTCCAAGGGGATCCGGTATTCTCTATATATTTGACCTGTTCTCAACATATTGTTCACGGCATGACTGCAGAGGACAGTAGGCCCAATCCACATGGCTATAAGAGACAACCAACCTTTCAACGAGACGACATGAATAGACAAGAAGAAAGCAAGCTTTATGGACTGTTTATTGATCAATTCCGCAAGTATCTCAACAACGAGATGTTCGCAATGAAAGAATTGTTGAAGGCCATATACTTCTTCAAGATCTTTGTCCTTCCTCGACTCAACCAGGACCCAAGAACAACTCAAAAAAAAAAGCCTCGGCAATACAAAAACAGCTCTCATACCCTCTCGGTTCTGTTCTCACAGGCCACAATGCCCACGATCTACAGCTCCTCGGTCTCGCTGCGACTCTTGAACTTCACCCACGAACGACTGGAGCGACGGAGACGCCGCCGATCGGATTTGAGAAAGAAAACCCTAAAAAGTTTTTCTTTACCGAAGTGAAAAAGAACGAAGGGAGTTTGAAATTTCAACGGATCCGATTTTGTGATGCAGCTACTACACTGGCGACCATCCACAAGAGGAATTAGCCAAATTTTACTACAAGTCACAGAGGAAATATATATTTCAAAAGAATCTTGCTATATTGTGGCGACCTGTTGTCTAAATATGGCGATTTTAGATAAATTTCCGCGACTTTGGCGCTTTTTTTCCACAAAAATTCTTTTGTCACACTTTTTTTGTGGCCAAGTAGGGAGAATTTGTGAATTCTTTTTTATAAAAACCCGCTTGTTCTGAGTGGTAACAAAATGTGTTTCACTAGGCCCTTGGGCATGCAGAATTGTGTTGAGAATGGAAAAATGGAATGGATGTATGAGGAGGAAATGTTATGGATGAAACAAACATGAACACAAAGCAATGACTTTTTTGTTCTTTTTTTTTTTGGGGGAGGGGGTT
>Ga0209208_10009118_pt1 | contig 13095 bp, 9 predicted proteins | sample S1TSphfallax_3_FD_187694 | JGI IMG/M metagenome (GOLD analysis project Ga0209208, IMG submission 187694) | Host-associated microbial communities from peat moss isolated from Minnesota, USA - S1T2_Fd - Sphagnum fallax MG (SPAdes) (version 2) | ecosystem: Host-associated > Plants > Peat moss >...
TTCACGTATTTCACGTATTCACATTTTCAAATTTTAAAATACTTGAAAATACTTCTTTTTGAGCACCTTCGAAAAATACGCGTATTTCGTATGTCACTACTATGTTTTAAACTAAATAATAACGATCTTTATATAATTAGAAATGCAAATTGAAGGAATACAAATTTTCTTTAAACAACAAAAGGAAAGGAGTAAGGAAGAAAACATGAAGAGGAGGAAGAGGACATTTGTGATATTTTGTCTCAATTTTTTTGAAGAAAAAACTTGAACCCTTTTTATTTTCCAACCCCATATCTTTCTCATTTTTAGTCCATTTTAAATGATTTAAAAACCTATGATTAGGGATATACAAGAACTTTTTGTCCTTCAACTGCAACAAAAGAATTACGACAAAATTATCTCAACATTAAAAAAATTGTGATATTTTGTTTCAAATGTTTAAAAAAAAATTACAAGTAGACCTATGGTGTATTATAGTTACACCCTAGTTGATATTAAACAATTAATTAACCTCAAATGGTTAGCCCTAGTTTAACAAAGCTTAAGCACCATGTAATAAAAAATTTAATTGTAATTTAATTGATATTTTGTCTCAAATGTTTTTAAGAAAAAACTTAAAACCCTCTCTAGTTTCAAACCCCATATCTTTTTCATTTTTAGTCTCTTTTGAATGATTTAAGACCTATGGGTGCATCAATGAAATATTTACAAGACCTCTCCCAAGTCCAAATGCAACAAAACAATGACAAAAGAACTTAATATCAAAATCCAAAATTATAACTTAATTTCAACTAGGGTAAACAAGCCATCACCATGCACTTAAGATTTCAAAGGAAATTGATTTTTACATTTTTATTTTATTTTTTGTTAAAATAAATTTTGTAGCCTTCCATAAAACACTTCCAATGTTACAAAAAACACTCAATTTGGTCAAAGAACAAAGAGGATATGGGTTGTTTTGTGTAAAGGGGTTCATGTTTGGTGATAGATTTGTTAAAATAATTTGGAATTTTGAGATTAAATTATTTTTTCATTATTTATTCGCATTTGGATTTCAAAGAAGTTTTGTAGAGCACTAGTTGGCACACCAATAGCTTTTTAAATCACTCAAAACGAACTAAAAATGAAAAAGATATGGGGTTTCAAACTAAAGAGGTTTAAAGTTTTTTTTTCAAAACATTTGAAACAAAATATCATAGTTTCAAATGTTGAGATTAAACTATTTTCTCATTGTTTTGTTCCATTTGGAGTTCAAAAAAGTCTTATAAATCACTAGTTGATGCACCCATAGATGTTTAGATCACTCAAAATGGACTTTAAATGAATAAGATATGGGGTTTCAAACTAAAAAGGGCTTAAAAAATTTCTTCAAAACATTTGAAACAAAATATTAATTAGAGTGCAACTATAATTTTTATTCCATATTGTTTGTCATAGTTCTCAAGTTTGTAAACTACATAATGAAGTTAGTGCACCAAATGTTTTCAAAAGGTGAAGTTGACACCTAGGACAAACTAATAAGAAAGGTTTGACCTTAAAGGCCATGTGGTGAAAAAAAGGACTATGTGAAGCCTATTTATGTACCTTAAGTCTAAATAGCACTATGGTCTACTTATTTACCTAGGCTTATTTGTCTACCTACCTAGGTTTAGGTTAGGGAGGTCTATATAAATAGGTAGGCCTAATAGGTATATACCTATTTATTTATTTCTAGGTGTTCCTACATACCTAAACCTAAGCCTACACATAGTTTTAGGTAGGGACACATGTTAACAAACTATTGCTTAGATTTTTTGCCTAGACATAACTTTGAATAGGGCCACATGATAACAAACTATTGGTTAGACTTTATGATTGGTCTAGTTGTAACATAGTTGAAATTACAATTTGATGACCTAGTTAAAATGTAATTGAAATTTCAATTCATTCTTTGATGATGTCATGTTTTATTAGTGGATGAAGTTCATCCAATGGGAGGTTACTCCATATGACAATTCCTGAAGTTGGGAAATAGTTGAAAGTTCAACTTTGAAATTTGGACAAAAGTGGGTGAGTTTCATTTTAAAGTCGAAATTGTTTCGTCCACTAAAATGGTCCATCGCTTTCAACTAAAATCTTGTCATCTCAATGTTGGTTGAAAAATTGACATGTGTAGGTACGTTTTGATTGTGTTGTGCGTTCAACTCAACATTGTCAACTATTTTGGTAGGTAGTTGGAAGTGATGTTTTGAACTTCAAAATGCAGTTGAAACATAGTTGAAACCATAGTTGAAAACCTATGTTTTTCTCCTAGTGTATGGTTTTAAGAATTTAGTGCATTTGAATTTGCTTTAGCATTGGGGTATTGCCCACAAATTAGATTGCTTCTTTTTCTTCTTCCATTTTTTTGCCACCTTTACTAATTTCTTTTTTTATTTCTTATAAAGCTTCTAGAATAATAAGTCAGTTATCCTCTTATGAATATAATTCAATTAATGGGCTATATGTTTTGAACAAACAAAAGTCCACAAAACTTCAATTTATAGTGTTAAAAATTTGAATTTCTTTAGTACCATGGGTTCAATGGTAATAAAGCTCATGCATCAAAAGCAATAAATTCCATATTAATAGGAGCCCACTTACATATTCCAAATAATATATATAACTTAAAAAAAAACATTGAAATTTGAAAAATAAAATGTTAAGGACTTATGAAATTGTCTCAATTTTGACCATTCAAATGTCCTTAATTAAAATTTGATTATGATTTTTGGGGGAAATTTTTCACATAAAAGCTTATTATTTGATGTTGCACCATATATTGGATCCCTACAAATAATTTGGAATGGAATTCAATATGATTTTTTTTTCTCTACCATTTTAGTATATCAACTAATCCAATTTTTTAATTTGAAAAGTCCATTATGAAAAGTAGGTGTACTTTTATTGAAAAACAATTAGATAGGTATTTTCATAATCAAGTTGTTAATGTATAATCAATTTCAAATTTTCAATTTGATAAGTTTTATTATTTGCTATAGGTGTTCAAATAAAGGGCATTTTGTAGAAATGGGCACTATGATTCAAAAAGTGAGTCAACTTAGTGTGCATTCACCCAACAACACACATTGAGAGTAACCCCTAGAATACGGGATGTAAAACATACATGATTCAATATATTCATAATAGTTTCAAGATTTTTTAAATACATTTGATTAATATAATATAAAAGTAGTTTTAGCACATGTTTGAAGAATAATTAATTAAAAAAAATTCTTTCACAATTTTTTCTTTGAAACAAGTAAATTTGAAAATTACAATACATGTATAGATGATATAGTTAATTTCAAAGATGCCAAGGTATTATGGTAATAAATAAAATGTAAAATAAAAATGATATCCATGTATACTATATTATGTAATAAACAAGACAAATTATTTTCTTCTAGTAAGTCATATTTGCATAAAGGATAATGGATCATATAATGAGTTTAATAAGACATACAAACCATTTGATCTCATCAAGCCGTGTTTGTTTTATGTCAACATTTTCATCTTGGATCTTTTTTTGTAATGTCAACAATAACTTTGTTTCCATAAATTGCTTGGATATTTTGGATTCATATAATAGGAAATCATCAATTTTTATATTGTAAGTTCATTAGGATTTATTGCCATGTAATGAAATTTGTAATGAAAACTATGTTGGTCATTTACCCATATAATTAATGATGTTTCAAATTGAATTTCTAATGAATGAATCTTTCAAAAAACTAATGAAAAGATCACAAACTTAAACCATCATAAATACATAAAAGGTTCATTTTTATTCAATAGAAGATTCATGCAAAGGTCTTTCTATATATTTATGACAAGGAAATTTGGATTGTTAAACATACCATTATCTCAATAAATTGTTGGTGACCATTGAATTTGTCACAAGACTTGCACAATTTTTTTTTTGTTTATTTATTCATGTTATGTGCAAAATCAAATGCCATTTTATGGTTATTTTCATTCCTATTTTGTGTTCAAAACCCATTTTTATTGGATCATTACCAAATTCATGAAATGATTTCACATTTGTTATCTCTTGCCCTTTGTGCATATAAATTTTACATAATATTTACATATTTGTAAAAAATCACAAAAAAAATACAATTATGATTTATGAAACAATAAAAGAAGTAAAGAGGAGATTGAGTATGATGCATAGTATTGAAATTATTCCATCATGGTTGTTTCCACATATGAAATGCAATTTACCATTTTTCCATACTCACCTTTTCAATCAACATCTTTTCATTTGTTAACAATTTTTTGAACAGTGTCAACATGTCCACATGAAGCCTAATTAGACAACACATGTTCAATTATCAATAAACGAATTTCAATTGAAGAGTAATAATGATATGATGCAATGTGTAACATGCAATAAATCCTCATTTGCACCAAAACTAAAAATAATGGAAAAACAAAAAAAAGACAAATATCTTTATAGAACAAGAAAATTTTCCAAATGTTTTTGAAATGGGAGACACAAATTCATTTTTATATGAAATTGAATCATGAACAACATTGCATTGCAACTTGAATTGAATTTGAATAAGTAAATCTAAATTGCATTCAAATTCATTCATTGAAATTTGAATTTAATTGAATTTAATTCAACAATTGGATTAAGATTCAATTGCATTGAATTCAAATTCAATTGGAAAAAAATGGGATGCAAATTGGTGGAAAGGTTATTGAAAATCTTCATTTGAATATGGTATTGGAGAAAAAGATTTAAAAAAAACACAAATCTAGAAAGACACCTCTTCATTTGGAAATGGCTTAAACAAAAAATAGTTTGAACTATCCGTTTTACAAAAACAATTTATGGAATTGAAAGTTATTCTACCTAGGCCAACTCTAATGAATCATTGTCATTGAAATTTGATAATTTGTTCATGAATGATTTGATAAATAATAAAGACAAATTCACATATCCATTTTGATATGGAAAAAGTCAAAATAGTGGAAAATCAAAACTAACTTTCCCAAAATAAAGAGGATAAAGTTGAAGCCAAATTTCAAGGATTTTTGATATTGAACCCCATGTCAATGTAACAAATAAAAATAATTTGATATAAACATTGAATTAGAAATGTGAATATGGAACCCATGTATGCTTATTGTAGTAACTAGTTGGGGTTGATAACAAAATGCTTAATATATTTTCTGTGACATTTACATTTAACAATTAAAGTAATACTATTTTATAATTTGATGTTGTATTTCTTGAAAATTGGTTTTTAACAAATGATATAATAAAGGTCAACATATTAAGGACAATCATAAGTGATGTCCAATGGTTGATTAGGAAAAAAAAATTCCAATCTAAACAATCTTCTATTAATTAACCCCTTGAATTCAAAATGCAATAAATGACGCACCCCACAATTACAAAGTTAATACCAGTTATAATAAATGCATAAGTCGTCATAAATAACATCCATTGGCTAATTAACAAAGTTTCAAAATTAACAAAGGTTCAAGCTTTGTCCTTAAGTGACTTTTCAAAATGTAAGAGATCATGGTTCAAAATTCAGCAATTCCATGTGCCACTTTTTAGATTTTTAGCTTGGCAAGTAAGTATTTTTCCAAAATATTGACAATTTCGAAAAAGTAATTAGTAATAACCACATTAGGTCCCACAATAACTTAAGAAACATTTTATGTAATAAGAAGTAAGATCTTTATTTGTTTGTATGAGGCTTAAATATACCTACTAGCTCCCCCTATTTGTACCTACTAAGTCCTACCTACTTACTATGGTTACATATCTATTTTCCTCTTTTTTTACCAACCTACATCTATGCTTAAAAACCTTTCCCTTACTAATAACTTGCAAGACTAGTTGTATTCCTACATGGCATGAAATAGAATATGGTTAGTGCTCCTTAACTCTAAATTCAATTAATTAAAATTTGCAAATATATGCTTTTCAAAAAATCAATACATCGTCATATTGGCCTTTATCTATCCCATTCTCAACCCAAACCATAACATTTGGGCCCAAGGGTGAAAACACACAAATCAATAAAGGAAAACATTGAAGATTTTTATTCATCTGATTACTAATGAGTTTATATACATTAATTTAATTACATTCTTTGCATATTTATTTACCTCCAATAATTTCAATCAGAACTGATTTTGTCAATCTTTGGCTCCACGGAGAGTTGAGAACATAAGTGCGGTTGCACCAACCTTGCTAGTGTACTTTGTGTTACCGCAAAGCATTACACCTTCATTGTGAACAGCAATGATAAGCTGCAATGCTGATGCAACAAGTTCATCAGCTCCAAATCATGGCTGTAGAAGAGTATAAAATAAACCACCAAAAATTTCAAGAAAGTCATACAAATCCTGTGCCCTCAGTTTCTGTCACATCTGGAAGTAATGGGAAGACTCAGTCATCATTGGTTAGCACTTGAGAACATAGCCAATAAAAATGTCAATAGAACACAAGTCAAATAGACACAATAGAGAACTGCATAAGAAAACTTACCAACTAGGTCTTCAAGGATTGGTAGGAAAATACGCAATCGATTGTGAACACCCATTGTCAACTGTCTCCTTCCAACTGAACAAAACAGCCCTTCCTTCCCAGCTGCAATGCAGGTACAGGTAGAGCAGTAATCACAGACTACAGTTACAGAAACAAGAAAATTGTGGACACCATAGAACCAGCTGTCTAGCATGGCTACAACTTACAACCCCTAACACAAGAAAACTGCCAACCCTAGAAAAGAGGCACTGACGTATGGCTCTGGTAACCGCCCTTACCAGAATCCCCTACCTAATCCAGTATTTCAATAGTGAGCATCTCCCTTACCATAACAAAATACATACTGCATACAGAGCTGTTAGGAGGTGGTTGACTGGATCCATCAATGAAGGCCAGACAACAGCTCTAGGTTAAATAGACATGGGTCCAGAGTTTTCACACAGTGACTATCATCACAAAAGAGGACAGGAAAAGCAAGCAACAGCAAACCTCCCTCAAACAAATTTAAGTTAGCAGAAGGTTCCTCACGTATCATCAACCCCACTCTTGCCATGGGTGATTCAAATGGAAGGTTGTGGAAACCCTACAAGGTCAAAAATCTGCATTTCTGGAAGGTTAACTATCTGCATTTTCTTCAGGCATTTCAAATCAACCTCAGAGAGTGCATCCAATGCAGTTTTAGAACATATATATCTTTGAAGGTGATTACAGAGAAAACTTAAGAAAAACATGTAAGATGAACCAAATAAATGTTCTGTTCATTGTGGCCAAACAAAGACACGGTCAACAAGGATAAGTGAAGCCATAGCCCTGTGAGTGCCACTCACAAACTATCAAACAATCATCTTGATCATGAAGGGCAGTGATTATGTGACACTAATCCCCACAAACTTCATCAGCTCCTTACAGTGGGTTTAGATAAATAAATAATAATCTGCTCAAAACTTGGTAAACCCATGACAACAATACTGCAACCTACACAAAGAACAATACTAGAGGCACACACATTCAATTGAATGATATTCGTGTTGTTCACAGGACCCAGTGAATACATAGCACCAAATGAAGGACTACATAAAAAATGTGCCAGTCTCAGCCTGTGCAACTTCAAGAATCCACATGAGAACATGCACTTTCAGCATTAGCTCTGCACCACAGGTCAACCCTGCAAAATACACCAACATTGAGGTTCAGCAACTTGGTGGGATAAGAAAATTCAACCTCAAGAACTTGGTTTAGTACTCCCGATAAAATTTCAACTAAAACCCTCATAATGTGTGGAGTTGGAAACACAGACAAGCTCAAAAGCCTCAACTGGAGTCTTCTTTGACTTACCTTTTTAGCTATATTGCTTGACAGCCAGTCAAGACCTTCATACAAACCCTCTCCAGAAGTGGCACAGGTGCTCTGAATATACCTGCAGGCAGGAACATGTGAACCAGTCTGATTTAGTGAGATCCCCGAGTGCCATAAGAATAATACTCCATGAAATGGGGGGTTGACATAAAGCAATGTCAGATGAAAATATGCTAAATATGGGGTGATCAACATTCAAGAAATATCTTCAGAAGTACTAAGAACTTCTGACTTATGAATTAAGTCAACCTGAACAGAATAGATATACGGCTTGATATTAAGACTAAAAAGCTTTCCGATCTGACAACATTCCAATAAACAGAAGGAAAAGAGGAAACTCTAAAGAACACAGAAATCAAAACCAAAACTGTTGAGTGTAATGAGCAAGACAAACAGTCACACACATGTTCAGAGACCTGCAACAGGAGCTACCATAACATCCTCACTAATTTCATCAGCTCCTTCAGTGGATGGAGGTCAATGTGTTGCATTAAACAATGTACTGAGATTCTGACACATGACTGGCAGTAACAAGAAAACTCAGCTATGATGCTGGCTACAAGCAAATAAGAAACTGGAGTTAATTCATGCAGCTGTTCAACCATTTACACAGTATCCCCCTCCTGTCCTCACTTATTGTGCATTGAAGTAGGATTTTGGGCCACTCTTTCACTGACAATGAAAGTCACTAAGGCAAAATGTGAACCATAGAGTACAACAAGACAGGACCCCAAGGGAGAGCCAAACTTACCAATGGCGTTGGCGCAATGAGTGGAGGCCAAGCTTGTCAGTGATCTCTGCTGCATTCATTGCATTGGGCAGATCCTGCTTGTTTGCAAACACAAGCAGAACTGCATCACGCAGCTCATCCTACAGGAGCACACAAACCTAATATGTTAGGTTCTGGACACTGAGACAATTTCCAAACTCAGCTGAATCCTGTAGGCAGGCTCCACTCCCACATAAAGGAAATCCTCTGACTATGTTTGCCCTGCACCAATTCCTAAATTATGACAACATTACATACCTCACTTAACATCCGGTGCAGCTCATCTCTTGCTTCAACAATACGGTCTCTGTCGTTGCTATCTACCACAAAAATTAGACCCTGTGTATTCTGGAAGTAATGCCTCCACAATGGCCGAATCTGTCCACAATCATTGGAGATGGATGACCATTGTAAGTGTGAGCACAAGCACCATCTCAAACCAAGCCCTGAGTTAGAGCCACTTGGACTTTGGAATTCTTACCCATATGAAGGTGCATTCCTAAAACTGTACACACCAGTCTACGTGAGAATGTGTATACAAAGGGAGTCTAAGCAACTTCACACAAACACAGACTGCATGCCACCAGTGCATTGTCGCAGACAGACATCGAAGTGCTGCACTAAGTGGTTTCTCTACCTAGAAAGAGTTGCCTTCTGAACCTGCTGTCATTACTTGTTGGGACAACAGAGTTATGGTTGTACCTTATCCTGACCTCCCACATCCCAAACAGTGAAGCTGATGTTCTTGTACTCCACAGTCTCCACATTGAAACCTGATATGTGCCACAAAAGAAGAAAAGAAAAGAAGAGCTCAGAATAGGTTTCCCATGTTCAACACTGTCTCAATTCAATCCTCAAAGCTGCGAAGTAAAAACTACCAAACAGAATGCTAAATAACTGCAAGACAGTTGTATAGATTAGGAATCAAAAAGTCAATGACCTACACACTGGACCACTGTCAGAAAACAAGGAAGGAAGAGCAAACCACACTGTACCACAGTATCCTACCAAAGAACGTGATACCAAAGAGGCACACAAGATTCAGTGTGATCCCTGGCAAGAAAGGAACAAATACTGCACACTTGTCTCCTGCAGAAAAGAGATCTGACAAAACTGATCTTGACCCTAACAACCACATTGATATTTAGCTATGGAAGTGAGCACGGGCAATGAAGGAAAGTGACAAAAACCGGTGCACAGGCGTCAGACATGCAAGATCTAAAGAGTCAGGACTCGGGAAAAGAGATCTCAATCAAGCGTCAAGCGAAGTTCATTCCTTCAACCGTGCTCATCAAACCCTATTACCACCGACATAACAAAACTCATACAGACCAGATCTGAAAGCTTTACACTGCGGGAGCAATGAATAAGAACAATGACCGACCGAGCGCATGACAGAGGCACAAACGGCGGCAGCAGCAGAAGCAGCAATCATATAAGTCTCGCATCGCAAAGAGGACCGCCCGCGGGGGAGGGTGGGGGAGGCGGGGGAGAGAGAAAGGGAAAAAGACACAAAAAAGAAAACCGCATAAGTCTGTGTGCGTACGTGCGGGAGCATTTTCTTACCGATGGTCGGAATGGTGGTGACGATCTCCCCAAGCTTCAACTTGTACAGAATAGTGGTCTTACCAGCGGCGTCGAGACCTACCATGAGAATGCGCATCTCCTGCTTGGAGAAGAGCCTCTGAAACAGCTTGGTGAAAGTAAGCCCCATCGCAGCAGCTGGTTGGGAAGAAAAAGTCACCCGATTCTTTCTCTCTTTCTCCCCTTCCCCCAGCTGAACAAAAAACCACAAAAGGTACCAAGTTGCCAAAAGAATGAGCGGAACAACGGATCTTGCGCGCAACGCACACGAAGAAACACACAGCGCTAAAGCAACACGAAACAAAAGAGCAGCGAAGAGAAGCGCTCTCGTCTGCAGCGAGCGCACGAGAGGACGATGACGACGACGATCCACGCTCACCGCCCATAGCCGGTAGACGAAAGTTCCAGGGGCTATTTTTTATTTATTTTTATTTATTTCAATTTTCGTGATGTAGCTGAAGTGGCGATCATCCATAATGAAGTTTAGCCAAATTTGGCTCCAAACAAGATGTGAGAGTAAAAAAACATTTAAGCATCCTTCCCATTTTTGGCTGCTATACTAGAACCCAATAGAGAAATCTGGCGGTTTTGTAATTTTTTTTTTCTAATTTTGTCGAAATTGCGCAACTTGAAAGCCAAGAAAACACTTTTTTTTAGTCACTTTGAGAAAGAATTTAGCCAATTTAGCCACCCTCAACAATACCCAAAAAGTGCTCGCTAAATTTAAAATTAATGTACAGCCTTTTTTGACTGGTATATATAGCCAAAAAGAAAATTTTAAAAATAAAAGTGCTAGAATAGACTTTTTTTTTTTTGAGATTTTCAAAAGGCAGAATTCGACCAAAATTTAAGAAAAATCGCCAGATTTCTTTGCATGGTTCAACTAGGTAGCTAGAATATTAAATAATAATAGCTTGTAGCCAAATTTGGCTTAATCTTCCTCTGGATGATCGCCATTTTGGCTACAACGAAAAATTGACCCAAACAAGCATTGCACTAATCACCGGCATTAACCGGTCGACCATAGAAAGCAAAGGGAAAAATAAGCGCGCGTTCTGGCAGGTGTCCAGCTCTCGAGAGTTTCCATCTCCGGCAGCCATGGCCAGCGTCGCAGCAGGCACGAAGAATGGTGCTCTTCTTGATGAGCGCGAACATGATTGTTGGCGTTTATCGTTGAGCAGATCATGGCTCCTTGAGAACTCCTGTTACTTTTTGTCATTCAATTCGTGCACCATGATGCTGTTGTTGTTGCAAAGCGCACGAATTTAGTACTAGTGCAATCAGCTTGAATGATCAAATAGTTGTTTTTCGCAACGTGACCATCATCCCCTTCCGCCCACCCCGCCCTCCCATCTTCCAAACTTCCCTTGACCTCCTTTGCTACCCAACAAAACAAAACTAATAATTTACAACGTTGGTGTGATTCAACAGAATTGTCATGATTCTACAGAATGAATGTGTCGGTGACAATTTTATTGTCCTAATCATGGGAATTCATTCAGCTTTAAAAAAATTCTGCTGGGCCACTAAGTTTGAGGACTCGTTCATGAGCAAAGAACATGAGTTTGAGCACTCATGAATTGAATGGCTCAAGAACAATAATTTTGTTTCGTTCATTGTTGTTGAATTGGTTTTGGAGAACACAAGTTTGAATTGTCTCAGATTTTTCGATCATTGACAGAGTTCATTTCACATTGAAAATTTTGAGCTTTCACATGAAAGTTTGAACCAAATCATGTTTAGTGATGTTTGCATGTCGAGGGTTTGCATTGTTTGGTAATGTTTGCAATATCGAGGCTCTAGCTCTCTCTGTCTCTCTGTGCAATTCTTCTTAGACTGCGGGTCTTGCAGCAAAGTCGCTGACAGGAAAGATGAAGAAGAATCCGTGCTTGCAACAACAACAACAATTCAGGAACGTCAAGTTCTTGACGACAAAAGTTAATTCAGGTGTCCATCTGGAGCACGTTGTTTTGATTGATCATCAAGCTGCTAAAGGTTTTGCTTCTTATTTCAAGCGGCTCAAAGCAGCCAAGAGTACAAACATCCCTGGTTAATATACACAACAGATTTTTTGGCATTCTAACAATCTCAGGACTGCTCTGAAAGAAATTGAGCTTTGAACATAGATCCTTCCCTGAGGCAATTAAGAACTATGAGCAGAACTGTCTTTTGCTGGTAGTCGTCATGGTGCTCAGATTACTATGATCTGATTGCGCATTTTCATCAAGAAAGAATTGCTGCTGCTGCACCAGTTTCTCAAAGGTTGAAGATCCTTTTCATAGTCTTGGTCACGCATATTTGGATCAACAACAACACTTGAAGAAAGATGGATCTAATGAGAGCTCCACCTGGAATCTTGAGTTTCTGAATCTTCAAGCGTCAGATCTTCAGGACCCTTATGTCGTGAACCCCATGGGAAGTACTAGCCAGCCAGCAGCTTGTGCTTGACCAAAGATCTTGATGTCTGAGCACATTCTTTAATACAGCCACAGGGTTCTTGACGCCGCCGCCGCCGCCGCCGTGTTTGGTCATGGAACGAGTTCCGAGCTAAAGAGTCTTGAGTACATACATGTTGCCAGAGTTGTCGATAATCATATCTTTCGAGATGTTGAAGAACTCTAAAGGATTCGAGTGAAGGATTGGGAGATCAATAGTATGTACATAGAGATTATCTTATCTCGAGCTTCAAAGCTGGTGCGGCGTCGATGGCGCTTCTCTGCCAGATGGTGATAGCAGGAGGAGCTTTAGGGTTGGACAGCTCCAATGCAGCTGATCGGCCGACAGGAATATGTGTAGAGCCTGTCCTTAATAGCGTCTCAGGTGCTGTAGCACGATTTGTATCAGCGAGTCT
>Ga0209208_10009119_pt1 | contig 13094 bp, 8 predicted proteins | sample S1TSphfallax_3_FD_187694 | JGI IMG/M metagenome (GOLD analysis project Ga0209208, IMG submission 187694) | Host-associated microbial communities from peat moss isolated from Minnesota, USA - S1T2_Fd - Sphagnum fallax MG (SPAdes) (version 2) | ecosystem: Host-associated > Plants > Peat moss >...
ACTCCGTCTGTCTTCCTCGTATCCTCCTCCGCGATCACCGCCTCGCTCGACACCCTGCGAAGGCACGAACTTCTTGGAAGCCCCCCACTTATCGTCCTCGTCTGCCCTGGAAGGCCCGTCGTCCCTTTCCCTATCCCGTCCAAACCCTCCTCCTCCCTCCCTGTCACGCTCGCCCGCGAAGCCTCCGCCGAATCCCCCTCTATCGCGCCTCTCTTCTCTGTCACCACGGTCGCCCCGATTGCCGCCGTAGTCTCTGAAGCCTCCACCGAGTCCTCCGACCTCAGCGTGCTCGTCCTCGCTTCGGTTTCTGGGCCCTGTGGGGAGCATCAGCATTTCCTCCGTGGTCAACTTGGCAGTATCGGTGACGCCCCTGGTTTTACCACCAGGTCCGACATACTTGCCAACTGTGATCTCCGACAGCGAGAAAGTCTGCCCCTTCTTCTTCTTAGGTTTGGCGGTCGCGGCATCTCCGAGAGAAGGGAACGCGAACGCATCTTGGCCTCCCACACCCTTGAACGCCTCTCGCTCTTTGGCTTGAGCATCAGCCCACTCCGCTTCCGCTGCCCAGGCTCCTGCTCCACTCCATGGCTTCGCCATCCTCACGCCAGGAAGCACAGAGCTCCCGAGGCACCAACGACAGCAAGCGTGTAGCTCGTCTGGTGACGAGCAGCAACGAGGAACACTAGTGTTAGGTCTTTTGTGCTTACTTTGTTTGCAACGTTTGGTAGCAAACCTGTGCGATTTTTGCCGTAAAAATATTTCTCCCTCCGACGTCTCAGATCAGGACTTTCCAGCCGGCCACCGATCTCTCTCGGACGGCCCAGATTGGCGTTTCACGCTGGCGACAGTTCACATTGTGCCAGTTTGGTCTGCGTATTTAACTAAAATTTGTTGTATAATTCCCCATCACCGCTTGTCGGGCCCGGCCCTTGGCACTAACAGACGCACCTTTCTCCAAGCTCCTTCCGCGCATGTCCTAGGGCAAAATGCTCCTTAAACTACCTTGACTGTACATTACCAAGCAAAGTAGGCGTTAGTTTAATTGACTTTAAACTCAGAATAAGGGGGGCCCAGAAAGTCATTGAGCACTATACGAATCTAGCATTTGATCAATGCGAACTTCCTCTTACGTCCAAGGCCTAATCACATGGAGTTTTTTTTTACTCCTACCTACCCCCAACCTACCTACAAGACCAAGCTACTACAAAACCTACCTAATTTTTGGGATTAGAAACTAGTTTTAGTTTAGCTTGGATTAGGGTTTGAGTTTCAGTCACTTTGAGTTTGTAGAGCTTGAGGAGAGTGAATTGCTTATAACACAAAGAGGGGGATGATGCGTTGGGCATCATCATTTTTTTGCAGTCTGCAATGTAGTTCTACAAAAAGGATGACAACGATGTGTTGGGCATGTCATTGTTTTTTTCTTTTTTTTTGTTATAGCGCAACTCTACAAAGAGGAAGAAGACACCACCTAATGGGTCGTTGTTTTTTATTTTATAGTGCAATTTTACAAAGAGGACGACAACAATGATGACATGCTTAAGGCATTGTCATTTTTTATCTTGTTGTGGCACAATCTTTTGAAGAGGAGGACAACGACATGCTTGGCACATCGTCATTTTTTTTTTACTGCAACATAGCTCTACAAATAGGAAGGGGTGGTTTTTTTTGTTTTACTATCAAACAACTTTGCTAAAGGGGGGGGTTTTTTTTTTTTTTTTTGCTGCAAAACAACTTATGAAGAGGAGGCGTGTTTGCTTTTTTTCTTTTTCTTTCGTTGTTGCCTCCGGCCCAACTCACTTAGCAAAACACAACAACATTTTATTGTTACATGTAGCCCAACTCACAACAAAATGTCGTTGTTGCCTTTAACCCAATTCACAATAGTAGAACTACTGCCTTGAACATTTCTTTTCTTGTGCTGCCACCTTTAGCCCAACTCACAACAACATTCTACTATTGCCTTTAACCCAACTCACTACAACATTTCATTGTTGCCTCTAGCACTTCTAAGCATTTTACTTGCAGCTTGTGGTGGTCATGTTATTCACTTGTGCTATTCATTTATGTGTTGTAAATTGTGTGTTTTTTGTGTTTTTGGTAGATGCAAACTCAAAAGAGAGGAAGGACTAATGCCACTAATCAATAGCCCTCAATTCAATCTGCAAATGGCATGGGAGGTGCAATGAGTGAAGAAGATTTGGAGACAAGGGTGATCAAACAACAAGTGCAAATTATTGTTGAAGATGTGACTACATTGATTCCAAATGGGAATATTGACGAACAAGTGCAAACTCATGTTGACATTGGGGAAACATCTATGGTAGATATTAGTAAAATTGAGGTTGAGTTGTAGAAAACTATTGACATGGTAGAAAAGCAAAAATATATAGTTCTTGGTGCAATGTCGAAGTAAGAGAACATAAATGGGGATGTTGAACCTCATGTTGAAAATGATGGAGGTGACATATTGAACCTTACTTATTATAATTAATTGCCCCACCCATCCTCTCAAATAGAAAAGATGGGTGGGGTTTCTTTTTGTCAATTTTTTGGTTACAATATTTTCATTAATTGTGGTCCTTAATGCTTTGCCCCACTATTATTTTCCATGTGAGAGGGTGGGTGGGGCATTATTTTTGGGTCTAAGCTTTGAGGCAATACTTTAACGCTTTGTGAGTGATATTGTTTTCTTTAAAGTTAGTTTCATTTCTTACAAATTTAAACACTAAATTTTAGTAATACCTTGATTTTTTTAATATTTTATCTTTCTATCGAATACTTTCATTGTGTGTTTTTATCTTTTGTTTTGTGTAATACCTTCATATTTATTTATTTACTTTTTATCTATCTATGCAATACCCTCATTGTGTAAAGGCTAACTTTCATGCAAAATGTTAATTCACATCAGGTTTTATGTTTTTGTTATTTGGTTTCAGAAGCGGTTGCTCCTCCCTTGGTTGCCCTAAAGGGTGTACATTGGGCAAGGGATGGTACCAAGTTTGTTTGTAGGGTTGATGGGTGCAATATGACCACCAAATACAACCTAGTATGCCATTTATGGGCACATTAGAATGTTATTACGGAGCTTGGCAAGCTTGAATGCCCATCTACTTGGGAGGAGGACCCAAAACATTAAGACCATGCAACTATGAATGCACGGGTCTTAAGCAACCCAGTAGCCCGTTTTCATCATAAAGGAATAGAAAGCAACTGCAAGGGCTAAAAGGCACACAAACTTAAAGTGGGATAAACTTTAAGTTGCCATGGGAAACACACCTACAATTCCTAAACTTGCATTTGTTAGGTTAACTTCTAGCACCATACTTGAGTTCCTAGGCATGACTACATGGGGTGTGGGGTCCATCCCCTTCAACGTGTAAGCAAAAGTGGAACACAATAAACTGAACAATTGTGATTCAAGGGATTCAAGCTAGGTATGCAAAGGCACTCAAAGGTGCTTGGCATGAATGTGACTAGAAGAGTGTGTTTAATAAGATGATGCAACATAGGGAATTTGGTTTTCTTAAATAATACCATGAATTAGAAATTATTCATGTTTGGTAAGTTTTAACAATGCCATATTCAATTTTATTCTAATTTCAGGTTTTAAGTTTCATATGCCATACTTATTATTTTGTTTTGTTTGTTTTAAGGTTTGAAGCACCACTAGGGAAATGTTTATGGTTAATGTTATGTAGGCAACATTAGTTAATCAAAAGGTATTTACGCATTGACTAGCCCATGCTACATAGATTGTCGCAGCACAATACAAGAGGATGAAGGGGATCCCATCCCCTTTCAAAAGTGACACAAATAGCCCATAATTTATCCTCATTTTTATTAAGGTGCTATTATGGATTTCAAGATGTTAGGGTAACATTTTTTGTTTAAAGCAACCCCATATTTACCATTATGACATGTTCCCTAGGTTTCTTTGTTTTCAATTATTGTAACACAAGCAAACTCCAAAAACAATGTGTCGTTGAAGACATGTGGTTTCCTAAACACTGGAATGTAAAGGCTCTTACCAACAACTTGGAACTCGACATCAATATTTTATTTGTATTTCCAACCATTTTTATCGATGCATGGACCAAATATTGCACAAATATCTTTGACAAACGCATATTTGTTCATTAAATGTTTCACATCTTTGCATGTCCCTCGCAATCCTTGTACAATGATGAAGTATTATAGGTCTACATCTTATTTTAGACTTTCAAACTCACCTTGCAAATAGAAAAAAAACCAACAAAAATATGAAAACTAATAATAATAAAAAAACAAAAGTTGGTAAATCCAATGTGTAAAAATAATGTATTCCTAGATACCTTTGTCATATTTTGTGTGCTACTTTGAACAATGATTGAGCTTGAACAAGCATGACTAAATTTGTGGCAATGAGTGTAACTTTCTATTGTTAGACTTGGTACATAGACTCTCCAAAAAAAAATTACAAGGAAGAATTGTAAACAAACCAAATCCCCATGGATGGAAGATGCTTCATGTGTAGAACTCAACCATGACAATTTTTGTTGGTCTTCACATGCGGGAGAGAAAAATGTGCCTTATGAAATCAACAACAACTCCAATGCAAGTTTGAACTTCATAAACAAGAGATGAAATGAAAAAAAGAAGTAGAAACAATAGTCTAGACCCAAGAAAAAGAAGGCATAATGGGTCTTAAAGCCAATAGAAAAACAAATATATATTCTTAAATTATTATTTTAAATGGTTTGCTTTCTTAGATTTTTGGGTGGGTGGTTCCTAGTGGTATCACCCAAGGATGTTTTTGCCCAATTGTTCTGGGTTGTTGATGAAGTATCAGGGGAAAAACAAATTCAATCTTGCATAAACAAAGAATGACAATTCTTGACCCAATACATCCATGATCATCTAAGGAAATAGGGTTCCTAGAGCTTGAAGATTAAGACATGTTCCTTGACCATCCTTTGTCCAAGCCATGAAAGTTTGATGAGACATAGATAGTCCTAATTAGAATAGGAAGCAAAAACTACAAATCATGACATTTGAAAACAACAAGGAAAGCAAAGTAATTTAACATTCCTCAACTAACCATCCCATGAAAAAAATAAAAGGAGACTTTGTTGAGCATGTAGACCTACATTATTTAGTCATGCCAGTATGTTACATAAACTTCAAAGGTTCAATTATTTTTTATATTTTATGCATGCTAATTGATGTCCATAAAAAACATAGTTGCAAGTTCCTAGATGAAACAAGATCTGCACTTGTAAAATCAATTCAAAGTAAAGTTTAAATATTGATACTTGTTTGTAAGTTTTGACCTAATGTCATTGGAGTTACTTGAGGACTCCCCTTGTCTCTTGAACCCTCCACCTTTGTGACCTTAACCTCAATTTTAGACAACCCAAATAATGAGCACCAACCTTCATGAAAAAAAACCTCACAGTTGGTAACTGTGCATTTTCTTGAAGAAATGGTGTGCACCAACAAACACCAAAGGTGGTAAGCATGACCACAAGATGCAATAAAAATGTCATTGAAATCAATGTTTTCATTACAAATTGGACAAGTTTCAATATTTAAACTTTTGACGCAATGAAATGTAGGTGTTGGCTTGGAAATAAGAAAAGGTTGAAAATAAAAGCTTGACCTTACTTTCACATGAGTAAGTTGTTTTACCATTTGGGTCAACAACTCTTGGGAAAGCTTGAACCCATTCACACAATTGGCATACGTTTCCTCGCATTCAACAACTTTAGCATCACACAAAAGACATTCGACTTTTGTTGCTTGCAACTTCCCTTAGGTCTGCATCCAAGTTATTTCCTCATATCGAACTTGTTGCCTTAGTTCTTCAATCCTCTCTACAAAAATAATAGAATAACTTAAAGCAACTTCACAATTAGCCTTCATTGCATCAAGATCACATTTTACAGACCCGTCCAAAGCCACTAGATCAAATTAAAAAAATTGAACCCTTTTTTATTTAGCTTCTTTCTACACTACATCCTTTTGAAGCCTTTTTATTTTCTCTTTCAACTCTTGGGTCAAATTTTACTTTCAAAACAACAAATTAGCAACATTGGATGTGGCTTTTGAACTAAATGGAAGCATATTTCTTGAGGAAAATGACGAACTGCACCTTGAACGATTCTATGGCATGATTTTATTTGTTGTAAAAAGAGGTTTGACCTTTCCTTTCAAAGCATGCATCCCATTCAACCTAGAAACATTCATAGGTGGAGAATGAAAAACCTTTTAACCTAAACCAAACTGGCCACTAGAACTATTTTCCACCCCATAACCTCCAACAACTCCCTTTGCATTCTTGGCCTCAAGCACATTTTTTGATTTTCAAGCTCCTTGTAAACATTTGACTTGTTCTGAAATGGCAACTAGTTGGGAAATTGTTTGTTTAATGTCTTTTCCAACTTGTTAAAAAACTCACTTTTCATGGGTAGCAAGCGCATATGTTACCTAGTTTAATGACACACCATTGTTCTTACCAACTAAACCCTAACAAATTCCAAGGTGATGGTGTCATTCAACACCTTCCCCTTTTACACCTTCCCCTTTTCATATATATGCATGTAGAGGTTTACAATCACTACTTCTAACTCTAGGGTTGTGTGCAACCTAAACTTCCAACCATTCTTATCAAACTTCGGTCCCAATAGACAACAAATTTGTTCCTCTAATATGTCATTTTCTCCGAATGTCTTAATGTCATGATCAAAACCTTTCAACCCTTGTTGGACCATAAAATAGTCTAAGTTGATATTTGTATTCACCTAATAACATAACATAAGAATGATTAACAAAGTTAAGCGAAACAATGCCTCCAAAACAAATTGAACTTGTTGTAACATTATCAAAATTAGGTGCAATTAGGGAGTCAAACCAATAAGCATGCTTCAACATTTGCAAAAAAATAATTTGCATGCACATACCATTTCTGCCATGGTCAATTTGTGCAAGGTTCAAGAATCTGTCAATTTGTACAATGTTCAAAAAATTAGCAAAAAATTGAAAAGCATCACATGAACTTGATGTGCATATCAAAGAAAATAGAAAGCTTACAACGCAAAAGATTGAAAATGCCCAGGACACCAACAATAGGATTTTGAACATCCTCAATGTTTATGTCATTCAATAGAACAAGACGCCCAAGCATCATGAGGTCACTCCTTCAAGAGCAATAACAATTTTTCAAGAGTTTTTATGTCCGTGGGTGACAAACTACAAAAGTGTTAAATCATTGGAAAATTAAGAAGACAACCCAAGTTACAACAACGAACCAATAGGGAAAAAAAATGAAAAAATGAAATTTTGAAAAAAAGACTTTAACCATTGTTGGAAAATTTCTTGAAGTTGTTCTTAATGGTACCACCCAATTGTACATACTCCCATGTAAGTCTAGTGGCAGGCTAACTATTTGCATCTATTGTATAGTTCCCACCATCAACCTCTTCAACTTTTCTTTTACTTCCTAATCTATTGTAAATTTATTCTTCTTTGTCTTTCAATCTTTGAGCACCTATCTTCACTTGTCTTACTCCAAATAGTAACATTCACATCCACCATGTTAACTAAAACCATTATCATTTTGGCTTTAGTTATTGGTTTAGATTCTGTAGTTGAACTTCTTTTATCCTTAAACATGCATAACAACACATTTTGGGTTCTATGATTAGCCTTTATAACTAAATACTAATTTGGAGGGACATATGTGACTAGTGACTACCGAGTTGCTAAACCCATGTCGCTTCACCCATTCAGTTGCAAAGGACGTTCAATTGCAAAGCCTAATCATTTTAATGATTAGGATTTAAAAAAATTCTTAAATGAAATTCCATGTCATCATTAACCTTGGTATGACATGTAAAGTGCATGCCATCTCAACTTAATTGTTTTATTCAACTAAGTGTTACGTAAAATGCCTTGATGGATGGATGACATGTGTCAAAAATCTATAAACACATTAGGTAGCAACCTAGCCTAGTTTGCCTAGCCAAAAGTCAATGTAGCTTAACTTAGTTAGGCAACCTAGGTTACCTAACTTGGGCTAAGTGGCTTAGATTAAACACAAACATCGAACTTTTAACCCAAGAAGCCTAGATTATGCTACTTAACCTAAGCCAAGTGGCCTAGGTATCATAAGTTGTAAAAGTGAGGACTTGAAACCTTCACATTCACTTTGGGGTTCAAGTATTCATCCATTGCACTACCATATTTGTTTATAAAAATTATATTTAACACAAAGTTATAAAGCTCAAAATTTTTAGCTTTGAACTACCCTTGGCCACCTTAGGTTGACCTAGGTCAACCTACCTACTACCCACCAACCTAGCCTAGACTTAGACCTCCCCAAGTTGATTTTAAATGAACTAACTTGTCAACCTATACTACTTACTAACCTAACCTAGGTTAACCTAAACATTATTAGGCTAAAAAATAAATTAACCTACGATAGTTATGTTACACGTAGTTGCATCTAGTTGCATCATAGTCACATTTAGTCACACAAACTTGAGGTGGTCACAAACTTGATAAAATATCTTGTAATGAGGCTACATAAGTTGATTTGGCAAAAACTTAAAGCTAGGAACTTAGGCAAGCCTACCTAGGTTAACCTATTAGTAGGGTAACATATTCTTTAAGTATATTTAAACATACTAGATGTAGTAAATTTTTTATGTTTAATTAAGCAACTTACAAAATAGCCTATATTATGAAGTAGGTTTTAACAAAGTAGTCTACATACATAAGTTGACTTAATATGTATGTAAATTTAAGCTAGTGTGTTTAATAGTTGAAAACCAAGGAATTGTGTGTCATATTTTTCAAAATGAATATTAAAATAATTATAAGTTAACAATAGATTGTTTAATACACATACACATGCATGTGAATTCATGATTTCAAAAACCTCCTGGCACACTAACAATTATAGCATGCCATGACAAATATTGGTGCCATAAATTCAAGACACACAAAAATCTTATGGTGTCACAAAAAATCATGGATTGTTATGAGAATTTGTGACACCTTGTTGCCAAATGGCATGCCATGTCATCATCACATGGAAAACCAAATCGTTATTAATTTGCAAAAAACAACAATATTTTCAACTAGCTAAAAAATGAGATTAATTCATCAAATCAATGACTCGTGATGTTGACAAATAACATGCCATGTTATCATGGGAGATTGAGTCATTATTAGTCGTAAAGGTGAATGGTTTTTGCAACTAGCTAACCAAATAACAAAAATTGAAAAATAATATGATAATTTACTAAAAAGCCCAACAAGTTGTCATATTGACTATAGTTGCAAAACCATGATGCCATGTGGCATGTTGATGTCTTTTGCCATTATTTAGTGATTGTTATGACTAAGTAGTTATAAATGTAATTGAAACAAAAATTAGTCATTTTTATGTCCAATTCAAAAGACAAGATTTGTTGTAGTGAAGGTAAAGTTTTTGGACTTGCATCTTGATGCAAAGAGCTACATTGAAAGATTAAACATCATCTTTGACATAATGATCAACTAGTAAATGTTTTATTTTATCCAAAATATTGTATATCATCATGTTGACTAATAGTCAAATATTTTATTACCACGTGCACATGGAACGCCACATCATCATGTTGTGAAACTAAAGTCATTATTTTAATCACAAAAAAAGTATTTTTAATTAGCTGATTTTAATTTATTTAAAGCATAATGTTAAAATTTCAAGAATAATAATATATCTATTAAAAAGGACCTATTATTAACTATAGTTACAAAAACATAACATCACATAACATTTCAATGGTTTTACAGCTACATGGTGATTTTTATGATAAATAGTTACAATTGTAGTAAAAAGGGGAGTTGTTTATTTACAAATTAAAAACCCATAATGTGTTGTTGTGATGGTTTGCATTTCACCAAATCTTGGGCAGCTTATCAATTTGTGACCCATTATTCTGCAAATATGGCAAGGGTAGTTTAGTGGTCTTGGGGGTTTGCCAACTCAAATAGTAATTTTAGCAACAACTATAATAGGATCCTCCTTCTTATTTTTATAGGTTTCCACATTATGGTTGGTGCAATGACAATTGGTGTAATACATACTTGGTTTTGCTACTATTTGTCCTTGTAACTATGCTAATCATGAGTTTTTGGACTTGTGGTGACCAAAAACTCATGATTGTGGTGATTAAAAATCATTTTAATTGCCACAAGGTGTTTGGTGATTAAAGGACAAAAACCTTCCTTGTTGCTTATTGTGGAAAGGCATTATATGAATTTAAAATCATCAATCTCTCCTTAGCAGAATAAAAAACCAAATTTGAATGGGGTTTCTATCATTGTGGGACCTACATAGTCAGCTAGAGTAATGGAACCTGTACAATAGGAAAATGGCAAGGTACTGCATGTAAGAGGGGATTTTGCAAAGGGTGTTGGGGAGAAGAAGCCTAAACCCATCTTCAAAATGAATAACCATGAGCAACACACCAAGATAATTGGACTACTAGTTAGCTCAAATTTGCAGTCCAGTTCAAATCATAGGAATGGAACAATGTGGAATCAAGAGGTGTAGTTTCATTTAAAGGAAATGGAGTGGAACACATCCTAAATCCAGATCCAAAGTTACCACGCAAGTGGGGTCGCAAGCCAACCAATAAAAAGGAGGAACCACTCAACCATGTGGAGGTTGAACACCAACGCCGCGAAAAGCTCAATCAGAGGTTTTACGCCTTGAGAGTTGTTGTGCCTAATGTTTCAAATGTGGCTTTTTGATTGTGATTATGATGTGCATATAGAATTCCTTTTTCTTCGTGTATAACAATTATGAGCATGTGCAATTTTGACTTGATCTCATGTGGCGTTTTCAATGATTTCTAAGTTTGGTAGCACAAATTTTCATTGTGATGTCTATTTTTTTTATGGATAAGTGCCACATCATCCACATCTCAAGAGGGGAAGGTTTGTCAAAAGCCAGTGTTATGCATGCACAAATGTACAAAATACATGAGGTATTTTACATGCAAAAATATACAAAGTACAAAAGGGAAGGGAAGGGAATGCTAGGGCAACATTATAAGTGTATATAAATGGTGAACATAACCTATGGAAGAAAACTCTTTAGCTCAATTCCTGCAAACTTTTTTGAAGTCTGTAGACTATTCTTGATGTTCAGCTTTGACAATTGTATGCGTATTTTGAATCAAGTAGAAAATTCCAACTTTTTGTTTGCACTTTTAAAGAAAATTGTCCTAAAGGTGGAGTAGTTTGAAGAGGTGAAGAAAGTATTTATGAGGGAGAGGTTTGAAATATTATCACAACATTGCCTTAGCAAATTGAGCTTGGTCCAATTCTATAGTACTTGCCAACAATGTGGGCAGGTTTGTTGTGTCCACAAACTGTTCCCTTGCTCACCCAATATGTTGTGCACTATGTGCATTAGAAAGTAATATGATTTGTGCAAGTTGAATGATAGGGATAAATGAAACAAGAATTTTCCTCTCTAGAGCTTGTCTAAAGCAAAATGTTATTCAAATTGTTGTTATAACTCTACTTTGTTGGAGTAAAGACTTATTTAATCTCATCATCCTAATGCGTATGCACTTTCTTCCCATGCAAATTTATAGGCATTGCTTGTTGATTTGTTCTCTTCATGCGTTTCTGATTAGGAATATGAACTATTTTTAGAATTTGCTCCTGAATGTATCCTCTTGATGTAATGGTGATTGTTGTTATTGTTACAAATCAACCTTCTACTAGTCTTTCTTTAAATCTAATATAGAAATGGGATCGACTTGCTCACTAAAACCTGTTTGTCTTATGGGCTTTCTAAAGTTTTATCTCCTCAATGTTTCCTTACAATTTATCTTGTTTCTTTTATTGCTTCAAAAGCTTTTTCAAACTTGGATATCGAAGAGGATTTTTGAGAGAATAAGAAGAATAAACTAGAGAAGGAAAAGGCGAACCTCTTTCTAGAGGCCTAGACTACATAGGCAAAATGTTTGCAAATTCATATTGCTCTCTCAATCTCTTTCACTACTCTTTTAACTTTTGCAACTTTTCTATAGATTATATTTGTAATTTTTCCACAATATTTTTTTCAACATTCATTTTGTAGATAAACAATGATTGAAACCTACTTATAAAAAATGGGAAAAAAAATCATTTTAGTGATTATTGCCTTTTAAAACGTTATCACCTCTTTTCATGAAATGACATCTCACTTTTCGTTTTAAGGCCAACATGTTAGTGACTTGTATTTTTTCAGATTGTTTGACATATGTCACCTCCTTGTTAAATTCATATTTACACCAACATGGGCTACAATTAATACTTGTTGAGCAAAAATTTATGTGGACATGGCACTGGGTAATTCTAATGACATTCTTGAATTTAATGACATAGTATAATCTACATTACAGATTCCCTCTAACCTATGTTGAATCATCTTATCATATGAATCTTATTCTAACATTAGTGACTTATCTACCCCACAATCCAATAATTGTGAAATTATGTAACCATGGTTTGAGTATTTGTTCATAACCTATTGGTTTATCAAATTATCTAGGGTTTTTTTTTTTTTCCGATACTACTGTTTGATTAGTCCCAATGTCTCTATTTCTTTTTGATCTTTTGAATCTTCATCAAATGTTTTTTCCATGTGGTTTTTTTTATGGATTATAAAGACTTTTGATCCTTTGAACTCTAATTCTACTTCAATGTTTAATCCACATATGTATATGGTTTCAAGTTATTAACATTAACCAATACTAGGTTTCATCCAAAGTTGTTAACAAAAACAAGATTAACAATATCATTGGGTAAGCAATAGTGTACCTGTCGCAACCCTAACTTGGCCAAGTGTGGGGGTGAAGCCCAACACTTGGAAAAGTTGGGGATTTGGAGCCCTTCGGGACTCCCGAATGTTCAGAGCTCGACAGCAGGACCCAAAAAAACTCGCATTGGGGTGTTCTTGGTGTCATTGGAAAGGTCTTGAAGCGTAGATATCGAAAATGCCCTCGCATTGGGCATTTGGACATCTGTCGCCCAAGTTATGGGCAAAAGAAGGGCCGGGAGTCAAA
>Ga0209208_10009120_pt1 | contig 13094 bp, 19 predicted proteins | sample S1TSphfallax_3_FD_187694 | JGI IMG/M metagenome (GOLD analysis project Ga0209208, IMG submission 187694) | Host-associated microbial communities from peat moss isolated from Minnesota, USA - S1T2_Fd - Sphagnum fallax MG (SPAdes) (version 2) | ecosystem: Host-associated > Plants > Peat moss >...
TGAATTGTGACTAAAACTATAAAATGTACAAGGGCCATACCATATTTTTATTTGATTTGTTTTCTTGTAACTAAATTTCAATATACATCATACATCCATACCTCAAATATATCATACATCATATTACCTTGTATAACTTAAAACAAACATCAAAATTGTAACTAAACTAAAAATTGTAAAAGAAGGAAATAAAATATGATACCTAAAAAATTGATTAAATACATCTTTGAAATAAATGAAGTATTGAATCATTTGCTTCCTCTTCATCTAGACTTTTAAGTTCTAGCCTTTTTAAACTAGTTCCAAACTAGTAAAAGTTTTATTTTATTTCATATAGAGGTGTGTTTGAACATCATCTATTTCTCACCATGAGATCTAAGCTACTTATAACATTCAAGCTATTGTAGATCCACGTGAATGTGTAATCCTTGGCTAAAAGCATGCCCTAGTTTTCCCCCTTTGCAATTTGATGCATGTAGTAAAGTAATTCACAAATGGATTTGCACAATATGTTTAATCATTTGTGTTTTTTTTTTTTTTCATTCTCTTATGAGTTTTTTTCACCTTTACATATATGTGGTTTTATTTTTTCCCATCTCATTTAGAAATTCTACAATGATCTTGAAAACAATTCTAAGATTGAAGACCAACCATCTTTTTTGGAGAGATCAAACACAACAAGCTATGTAAATCGAGCCTCATAAGCTTTGATTACAATGGGTGGGAATTTGAAATATGATGGATGGATGTTCAACACATAGTATCATGAAATACTCTTGTTGGTCATTGAATCTATTGTCCCTTTTGCAAGAGGTGTCACCATAATTCAACACTAAACATCACTTGACACTAAACACAAAAGTTCATATACTAGACCAACATTGGATCATACCAACCAAGAGTCATTATATCAATAACATGATGAGTGACGACTTATCCGTGTCATGTTACCAAACTTTCTCAAAGTCTCGAATATGAACCTTCAACCATTCTCACCTGTTACAACCTCTGAAAGATGTGAAGATCTCACCTCTGAATCATCACAAGAGGATGAAACTCAATTTACCACAAAAATTGGTGGAAAAACTAGTTTAGGTCCCAGTTTTGTTGCTTTGTAAAAATTTTCATTCCAACTTACACATTTGATAGCCTATTATGCTGAAACTGGCTGTTCTCACTCCCCCCCCTCAAATCGCAAGACTCTACAGATAACTCTAACATACAAGAAGTAAATCAGAAAGAAGAACCACCAGAAGGCAACAAGTAATAGAACCAAAATCCACTAGAAACCCTAAACCTAACTCACCATCTAGAAGCCCAGACTAATCCCGCACTTCATCGCACCTCACCATATAAACCACTTGGACACAATCATCTGGAATTATCACAACCCATAAAATTTTGTGAGACCAAGGCCCAGGTGACTGATTCACAGATAGATTATAAGCAAATTGGAAAAGTCCATTTTATTCAATCGTCACACTTCTTGTTTCCAGAAGTTCATACCAGTCTCCTGAGAAATACTAAAACTATGACCTATTGAATTACAACACTCTTTTCTATCGAATTAGACACTCACTCTTTTCTGTTGGCAAGGCAACCCTTGCATATACAAATAGCTAACAATGTTCACAATGCAGTTCAAGAGTGTCTTCCGGGAAGGCAAAAGATGGTTTCACCACCATCTGCCAACAGTAGTACTGCGTAGTCAGCTAGTCTCAATATAGTGTGATGTTCTGGATATTACAATGTCAATCTGTGTTGACGTGAGCAAGTGTGCTGCTGATTTTTTTTTTCCCCCCACAAGAATTTCAACCTTCCCTACAGATTTTCTCTTTGGTTCAGGGAAAATCATCTATGCTAATTGTAGTGGGATGTCATTTCTGTTGATGTATGCTAACAAATTGTGCATAGGCAGATTCGGGTTTTGACATTAATGATTGGTGGCTCCCTTTCTCTTGCACTTGTCCATCGTTGATGAAAGCTATGGTGTCCACATTCCGAATTGTTGAAAGCCTGGAGAATTCCCAAAGATATAATAGAGAGATAAGCAACAACCCATCATCCTTCATGAATACACACACATCTCCTCTCTTGTGAGGTCCATAAAGATTACAAATTTTGAGCAACCTGCTGCTGTAAAGCAACTTATGACCAACAGGCAGTAAAACTATGCCACTGCCAAACTTTTTCTCACCCAAATAACTGCATTGGTTTAGGGTTCGGGGTGCAGAGATGCTCACCGATGGGCAATGAGGACAGTAGTTCGGCCTCTCATCAAGCTGTCAAGTGCAGCTTGTACAACTCGCTCTGACTCAGAGTCAAGAGCACTTGTGGCCTCATCAAGTAACAGAATTGCAGGATCCTTAAGGACAGCACGGGCAATAGCCACTCTTTGCTTTTGGCCACCAGAGAGCTGAACCCCCCGTTCTCCCACTGCTGTTTTGTACCCATTGGGTAATGCACTGATGAAGTTATGTGCATTGGCAGCCTTGGCTGCATTAATCACCTCTGATTCTGAAGCCCCTTCTCTTCCATAGAGGATATTCTCATATATGGTTGTGGCAAACAGTGAGGGTTCCTGCTGCACAAGACCTATGTGTTGCCGCAGTTGCCTGAGCTTGACTGTTCTTATATCCTTGCCATCAACTGTCACCACCCCTGCTACCGGATCATAGAACCTCGCAATAAGCGCAATCACTGAACTCTTCCCTGCAAACACATTGGGAAATGTCACTTGTGAAAGTGGTGCTTAAAGAATTCAAAGTTTCAATGGAAGAAACCATGAATGAAAAAGTCCACCTCAATTCTCAACAGCTAGGTATACTTCAAGAGAAAGCTGGTATTTATTTTCCACCTGATCCGCTGGCTCCAACTAGTGCAAGACTTTTGGCTGCTGGGACCCTCAAGCAAAAGTCTTTGAAGATGTATGATTCAGGTCGTGATGGGTATGCAAAGGTGACATGTTTCAGCTCAACTTCACCCTTCACTTCACTCACTTCTGAAGCATTCTCATCGTCAGGGTCAATCTCTGTCTTCCGATCAATAATGCTGAAAATTGACTTCAATGCCTGAAATGGTTCAATTTCACACATAAATCACAAATCAGTGATGGATAATCAGCTGGAACACAAATGTCTGAAAAGAACCTCCCAATTGATCTTTCTCTCCCTCATGCCTTTTTGTGCCCTAACAAATCCATCATGGTTCATTCAGTCAATCATAACTCCCAACAACAATAGTTAGGATAACTCTTTTGAAGAATGGATCTGGTGCTTTTACCTGACCACAGTTCATGACATCGGAAGCACTTGTTAATGTCTCAGCAAGTAGGAGTGCTGAAAACATAACTATGATGATGCACTTCACAAGGTGAGCAAACCCATCAACACCAAATATAACCCTTTTCTTAATCAGCACAGAAGCATAATACATGGTAAGCCCATAGGAGCTGAAGATAAAGAATTGGGACAGTCCATAAAAGAACCCTGCTATCTGGCTACGACTTTGTGTCCTTTTCCTGGGCTCCTCAAGCTCAGCAAGAAAGAGATCCAAAACTTTTTCTTCTGCCCCGAACGCAGCAACTGTGCGGATGTTGCTCACTGCATCCGTTGCAACCATGCTTGCTTGTGCATAACATTTTGCCAAATCCCCACCAAATCCTTTCAGAAACAATGCCTACAAAAACAGTGTTTTGGGTCATTGTACGAACATTTGGTAATTTGGCCTGGAATCTGGATCGAGTTTCCTGGCCCACTGTTTCTTAGTCATTTTGTTTGTGGGTTTATAATCAGGCACGTCCCAATGGGCTATTATCCTAAATTGCAAGCAACTGGAGCGTGGAACATTGTAACATCAATCTCTCACAAATGGTCTGCAAAAGTTGCTATTGATGTGACAGAATCTCTACCTAGTGGCACTTACATCCAAAAACAACAAATGGTTGGACCTGGCTCACAACCACCCCACTGCTCAGCCGGGGTCCTCAAGATGGCCATTTTTCAATACATGACAAGTCTTCCTCATGTGAACAAAACTTATGCAGTTGATTTGACACCAGATAAAAGTTGAGCTTTTCTAAGAGCACTAGCTCTAACTAACAGACAAATTCCATCAGTTATTACAAAGCACTTACAGATCTTCCACAAACTCAAAATCTTCCATGAGTTTAGTAGGATTCTTGCTACATACCTCACCCACAAATCCACCAATCATAAGGGGATAGGAACAGAGCAGAACAGCAGCAAGACGTGGTTGGAAGTAAAAGGCAAGGCCAAAAGCACCCCCAATGACCGCCAACGATTGGAGGACCATTGACATCCGATCTCCTATTGCAGTCCTCACGGCCACTGCATGTATGGCCAGTCGCGATGCAAGTAGGCTACTATTGTTCTCATCCCTATCAAACCAGCCTATCTCCTGCTGCAGTATCACTACAACAAATACAAAAAATGCAAAACTTCTCCTCAGAAAGTGCACAGATCAAACAACATCACATATAAATATATGAATAAAAGACAAAACCACCATATGTTCGTAGTGAAGCATATGTTGGGTTTAGGGTCATTGCAGATGCTTTTACCAGAGAACATTTTTTCTCGAACACGAAGAGTCGTTCGCTCGCCCATAAGTTCAAAGGCATATGAGTGCAACAGAAATACAATGACTGAAACAGGGATCGCAATTGTCATATATATGCAGATCTTGTCAACTTCTTGTTGAATGTTACTTGAGGTATACAAGCTGACAAGGACTGTACTCATCACCAACCCTGTGAAGGGAGACTTCCAGCCTGATAGTATGGCATTTACAGACCCAAGCAGAGCATAATGCCATTCTCCGGCGTTGAGTTTAATCAGCCGCCATGTTGAAGGACCCTCAATATGCTCAGTATTTTCAAGGTTCTCATATCTCGGCAAGTAAGTCCCATCCATCTCCAGTCTTGACTCACTCCGCCTGATGCTTAACTGCTGACTCCATCGCAGAGAAATCGATCTGGCTGAATGCCGTCTGATACAATTTCACTCCACAGAAAAATGAGATCTCATTTCCTGTCAAACTAGATTGCTACACAAAAACAAATTTGGAAACCATTCTTCATATTTTGAGTGTGCTTAGTCCCTTGAACTTGTGCTTGCCTGGAGCTCCATCAGCACACATTCATAGAGTGTAACACACTCACCAGGCCAGCTGGGTTCAAGAAGTTTTCAAAGCTCTTTGTGAGATGTAAGGACCCACATATGGGGGCTGCACAGGTTCTCAGCCCTGTTCACACAGGCTACCACCCTTGTTTGTACCTGTGAAGCCCCTTCCTTTGTCTAGGTGCCTTCTACTAGACATAAAGAGCTGCCCGATTTTATCTAGTGTATTTTGGGGACACTCACCCAGCAGAAGATGTCATGGGAACTTCTGAAAAATCTGAAAGGTCCCCACTGGGCTGTCCACTGGGCCTTCCAGATTTCAGAAGTTCCTGCTCTACATTTTTTCCAGACAAAATTGGGTGTTTCTTTATGCATGTGAAGGGTCAAGCTTTAGACCCTTCTGGATTTTCAGCTCCTCCATTTGGCCTACTGGCAACATGGTGGGAGCCTCAAATCTGGAGGGATCTATAGCTAGACCCTTCTATACTTTTGTCACACATGCCAACATGGCCAACAAAACTTATCAACAACTAGTATGTTGCTGATTTGTGTTCAAAATTACCCACTTGCTTGACTTGGACACCTGTCTTGAAAGTGATGCACCAAGCTCTGAGGAAAAGTTGGGCTCTTCAGGCACTGTCACTTGCACATTTGCTTGCAATTTCACAAGCTTCGAATACAAACCACTCTCCCCTCTCTCTGCAGAACACCCCATGGCCAAAAAAACGGGAGAAAAATTCATCCAAGTTGTCAAAGAAGCTCTCCAAAATTCAGAGAGTTCCTAAACTCCTGAAACACAAACATTGCACTTGTACCTTCCCCACAGCTGCCGATCATAGATCTCAACAGAGCAGCAAAAGAACACTACACATGGAATATTCAGAAAACATATGGGTGACAAAGCAGCTATCCAGAATGTGTCAATTGGGAGAGGACGTCAAGGCTGACCTAGCAGTTCATCATGAGTGCCGGATTCAGCAACCCGCCCATTTTGCATGACAAATATTTTATGCACATTTCGGATAGTTGACAGGCGGTGGGCAACCAAAATTGTGGTGCGTCCAACCATTGATTGGTCTAGGGCTTCTTGCACAATTTGCTCAGACCCAGAGTCAAGAGCACTAGTTGCCTCATCCAAGAGAAGAATTGATGGGTTTTTCAGCATGGCCCGAGCAATCGCCACTCGCTGTTTCTGACCCCCTGACAATTGCACACCTCTCTCACCCACCTGTGTGCACATCAATTGTTATAGAATTGTTAAGGACAGAGGATTCCTTATTTTTTTGTTTCTTGGGAATTGAGCAGTTAGTAGGCTGGAAGGCACAGTGTTGGACCGGATTACACCTACCTTAGTGTTATAAGCATCGGGTAGCTTGCTGATGAAATCATGCACCTTTGCTGCTTTGCAAACCTCATGAATCTCATCCATGGTAGCACCATCCTTGCCATACAATATATTCTCTAGTATGCTTGTTGCAAACAACACTGGCTCCTGATTGACCAACCCTATTTGCCCTCGCAACCACTGCAGCTGGAGGCTCTCAAGATTGTGACCATCTAAAAGCACTTCACCTGGAGAAATTGCAAAGTAACACACTGATTTAAGCTTTTAAACCAGTTCTCATGTTGACTCAATGCAAGCAAATAAGTGTGCCATCTGTGCTTCTTCCATAACTTAAAAAGAATACTCCCAACAACCTTGGTGAAACCCTAATCTGCAAGATGGACAACAGTGGCTGAAAACATGATTCAAAGTCTTTGGAATTCCTTAGTGGATCATGAATCCCTCCCAACCTTCAGCGAATGGAATATGAATCCTTCAGCCAAAATTTTGCAGAGGAATAGCTAGCTCACCAGAAGAAAAATATCCAGACAAATATCAATTACATTGCAAAAATGCTGGAGCAAGTTGTGCGGACACTATGTCATGACTGATGTGTACCTGAGGTAGGATCATAAAATCTTTCGATAAGTGATATGACTGTACTCTTTCCTGAGCCACTGCTGCCAACAATTGCCACAGACTTCCCAGCTGGGATGGAGAGACAAAGTTTGTCGAACACTCGCGCCTCAGGTCTGGATGGGTATCTAAAAGACACATTGCAGAACTCAATGTGGCCATTGACTTGAGACAGGACCTTCCCCTTTCTGAAAGAACTGATTTGCTGTTGATCCTGTTTTCGGTTTATCATCTCCAGAATGTTGTATGCTGCTGCTCTCGCTTTTGCAAACATGGGTAAAGTGGGTGCCACTTGACCCAAAGCCCTGGCCACATATGGCAGCAGCAAGATTATTTGCCATCTGATTACATCCTCTGTCAATCTAATGAACCAATCACAGATTGGTATATACCCAGAACATATCCTCAAGAAAAAAGACTTGGGATGCAAGGTATAGTGGCTTTTCATGCACTGCATAGAAAACAGGTTGACAGGAATTGGGAAGAAAAATTCTTACAGGCCACTTATGACAGCGTTGACGACAGTTGTCATGGCTACAGCTCCATTTGCTGCCCCTTTGATCACTAGTTTGCTTGCATACCAGAACAGAAGTGCCCAGATTCCAATGAGAGCACCATGCATGATCCCCACACTTAAGCCCTTGGCAAATGCTGCTTTCCTTGCAGTTTTCATTGTTCCCTGGAGTGCTCTTTGATACGCAGACATGGCCTTTGACTCACCCACAAAAGAATAGACTGTGCGGATGTGTGCAATTGCCTACATATGACCATAACAAACTCACAACCAACTTAGATGTCAAATCTTCAACACATTCACTGATTAGGTTAGAGGTGCATTCAGTCTCTATAGTGGGCAAGCACTTATTCAGTGCTGATCAGAACTCGGGCAGCACTAGAATGGACGTTGAAAAGTTGTAATGAAATTCTATACTTGTTGCTACACTTTTGATTGTGAACACAAAACCAACAGAGATCCAAACAAAGAAACTGACCCTGGGAAAATGGCAACCAGAAATCTGATGTTGATGGAGAATTGTACAAAGACATTAAGCAGTTTGAATTACTCCATGGAGGAGTTTAGTAGACTATATAACTGACCTCTTCAGCAACAACACTAGCCATCATATATGCTTCTTGGCTCCGGCTGGCCTGGGTTGTCTTGTATGTGATGTAGATGCCACCCGTAACTGCAATGATGGGCAACACTGAGAGAGTGACCAATGTGATCTGCCACAGTGCAGTTAAACTGACACATATTCCTGCTACAAACATCGCCAAGTAGTGCAAAAAGATCCCCATCTGTAATTCACAACATATGCACGTAACAAACTCAGTGTCATTCTTATATGTGAATGTGTATGACTTTTTAAAGTCTTAATAACATTGTTGAGATGACAAGGCCTGCGAATCACAACAGCCTTGTTAAATATACTTGGTCAACAAGAATTCCTTCTGAATTCTCCTTCTGAGGCATGCTTAACTCTAGGACATGAAGAATCGTGAAAAAGATGATTTCCAAGCTCACCCCACCCCATCACACTACTGTGATGAAAACTAAGTCTTCAACCCTGGCATCAAACTGTACAACAAATGCACTCCAACTCAAAAGAAAGATGAGAATAGTGTCACATGCACCTTTTCACCAATTGCCTCTTGTACTACAAGAGTATCATTGGAAATGCGGCTCACAATTTCACCTGTCGATGCATCTTTATCAAAGAAGGCAATGTCTTGTGCAAGCATGGCCCTCAAGTACTTGGTTCTAATGCGTGCAGATTGCCTCTCCCCTGTTTGCATCCAGCATGCCACCTCTGTCGAACACACCACAAAATATTCCCCACCCCAAAACCCTAATATCAAAAAACACCTTATGTAGATCATCACCGGGCACATTCAAACTACTAGAACTCAATTGTGAAGATTCCCTGAGGAAAATAATATCACAAGGAATTTTCTTGTGATAATTAAATCCTCAAGATTCCATCAATAAGAATTGGTGAGTACTTGTAAAAGACTCTTTTCTGGTCACAAATGCATTCTGGTGAAGGAGTAACAACTGCATGAGAGGAGAAGAGTGTGTAATGTGTACCTATCCATGCAGTTCCCAGCAATATGATACCCAAGTAGAAGAAGTACAATCCATACTGCACAAATCACAGAATCAGCAGGTAAGCTCATCATCATCAGCAGCAGCAGAAGGCCTGAGAATCATCATCTTTCCACAGAAGATGGGTACACATGAGAAAGAAAAGATAGCTCAAGATTCATGCATGACAAGCTTTCCATCCATGCATGTCCTGCCGCCTTCTTCTCCAGAGAGTTTGCCGATGGTCTTGACACAACTGTAGTCTGAGAGATGAAAGCAGATGGATGGGTGAGAGTGCTTTCGTATTTATACCTTGGCCACTTCTTCGCTCTGCTTTGGAATATTGAAGAAATTAGAGGCCACTTCGTTGATGAGCTTGGAGAAGAAGATGAAGAACACGGGGAACGATGTGCCATGCACAAATGCCGCCAGCGTTCCGAGAATCATCAGTGCGTAGTCCAGTGGCGCCGCAAACGAGAAAAGCTTGTAGAAAGGGACTGTTCCCTTTGTCTTCTTTTTGGGCGACACAGTCTGTTGGTGGAGCGGACCTGAGCTCGGAAGTTTAGCATCTGCTGCTGCTGCTCCTCCTCCTCCTCCTCCTCCGCCCACAAGTACCGACTCTGCATGAGATTCCAGGAGTTCCAAAGAGCCTACAAGGCCGCGTTGCAATGGGGTGGTCCCGTCGACAGGAGAGCCCACAACATCTGCTGTTTCCTTTGATATTACACTCTCATCATGTGCGTAGTCGATTTCCACACTGCTCCTGTACATCATGGGTCGAGACTCCATCTCCTCGAGAGAAGTTGGAAAGGCAGGCACTCACATACACTGCAGAGCTAGTGACAGTTGTTGCCACCCACTGTAGAAGAGTTCTGAAGTCGCACAATATATAGTTCCACAGGCTGCTTGCTAGTTACTACACGAACATCGAAGGCAGCTCAGCTGCTGCTGCTGCTGCAGAAGAAGAAGAAGAAGAAGAAGAGCTCATGAGCCTCCAAGGCAGCTCATGAGCTGCTCCCATTTCGCAGCTTCAGAATGAGTACTACACAGCCAGTTTTTTCTTGAGCAGTTCCTTCTGTGCACCTGGGTGCAGTTGCACCTAGAAGCTTCCAAGTAGTCATTCCCTCAACGAGCTGAAAACTCTGCGAGTCCACAAAGTGCAGTCTATGAGAACCCAAGAATTGGCAACCGCATTATTAAGCTGAAATCCTGATTATCAGAAGCCGAAACCATCTTCGGAAGATTTGCCACAGGAAAATAAATGGGTTTTTGCATACTAGATCCAGCTAGCAGTAGCAGAAAGAGGTCAACAACCTTCTAGACTCTCACAGCCTCTTCCCTCCCAGACTGCAACTAGTGCTTACACCAATAACGTGCAGAGCTCTGCCATCTATCTGATCATTCTTTCACACAACAACTGCGTGCTTCATCATCAATGATTTGAGCTCACTTTCAAAAATTAACAAAACTCCTGTATATTATCAAGTCGACAAAAGTTGTATACAAATACAAGCATACAGTATACAAGTTCTGCAACCCTTTTGTTGGGTCTCTCACGATTCCAACATCTTGATCTGTCAAGTAAGTAACCCACCATTTCAACGGCGACAAACAAACAAACTCCCTGTTTGAAGAGTTTGACAAAAATGTCAACTGCACCCACCTACAGAATACAACTTTTGCAATCCCCTTTCTTTATTACACCTCTCACGATTCAAGCTTTCACATGAAAAAAGTTCCCACCAAAAAAAACCAACTACAATGAGAAATAAATGATAACAATAATGATAATAATAAGAATAAAACTCTGCAAATCATCACCCGCCGCGTTGAATCAGCAACAAAATATATTTAGATATGATCTGGGAGAGAGACTAGTGTGAACTTAGTTATCATCACAAGTGTTGAGATATCAACGAGTGTTTGTGTGTATCCCTGGAAGAATCAGGTGATGAGGGGGGTGAGGGCGGCTGGAGGGATTGAAAAATGATGATGATGGCCTACCATGTACTCTTCCCACAATTAAAGCAAAAGTTCTTATTGGGTGAAGGAAGTTATAACAGCTGCTGATGCTGTTGCTGCTGCATGACTAGTGGACTAAGCGGGGTTCTTACTGTGTTGTATTTTACTAGATTTTTGGTAGTTTATGATCGTCGTGGCTCAGCGGCTATGAAATTATGAACTACTGTTGTTGTTGTTGTTGTTATTGTTGTCACTTATTCGGCTTCTTCTTTAATGGTGTGATCCCGAACTTGGGTAGACTTGTTGAAGCAGTTAACGCGTGGATGGTCCGCTCATAAATGCCACACGAGACTCGAGCTCCAGAGCTGGCTAGTTTTGTTTGTTTCTTGCACCAACAGTGAACACAAGTTGCCGTCGTCGTCGTCGTCGTCCTCATCATCACCATCATCATTGAGGACACTCAGGAGAGACGGCGTACCAGAGCAGAGTGTTCCGGGTATTATAAATGGGCACAAACACCCTCCGGGTATCAACCTGGTCCATCTCTGCATGCATCATCAGAACTGAAGGGGGAGAAGGGGTGCCAGACCGAGTGTTCCGGGTATCATAAATGGGCACCAAACACCTCCGGTTATCAATCTGGTCCATCTCTGCATGCATCCTCAGGACTGAAGGGGAGAAGGGGTGCCAGACCCGAGTGTTCAGGGTATCATAAATGGGCACCAACCTCCGCCGGTTATCAATCTGGTCCATCTCTGCATGCATCATCGGGACTGAAGGGGAGAAGGGGTGCCAAACCCGAGTGTTCCGGGTATCATAAATGGGCACAAAACACCGCCGGTTATCAACCTGGTCAATCTCTGCGTGCATCATCAGGACTGAGGAGGAGGAGGGGTGCCAGACCAGAGTGTTCCGGGTATCATAAATGGGCACAGCCCCCGCCGGTTATCAATCTGGTCCATCTCTGCATGCATCATCAGGACTGAAGGGGAGAAGGGGTGCCAGACCAGAGTGTTCCGGGTATCAGAAATGGGCACGAACCCCCGCCGGTTATTTATACGGTCAATCTCTGCATGCATCATCGGGACTGAAGGGGAGAAGGGGTGCCAGACCTGCGTGTTCCGGGTATCAGAAATGCGCACCAAACACCGCCGGGTGTCGAAGTGGACAATCTTGACATTATCATCATCGTCGGGACTGAAGGGGGAGAAGGGGTACCAGACCCGATGGTTCCGGGTATCAGAAATGGGCACCAAACCCCCCCCGGGTATCAACCTGGACAATCTTGGCATCATTTTCAGGACTAAAGGGGAGAAGGGGTACCAGACCAGAGCGTTCCGGGTATCAGAAATGGGCACCAAACCCCCTCCGGGTATCAACCTGGACAATCTTGATTGTGGAAACACATCAAATATCCGTTTTGATATATATATATATGTATATATAACCGGCCATAGTGACCCAGCACCCACCAGTGCACCATCTACTGGATGCGTGTTATTACTCAGTTGTGGATGAATGAATCTCAACTGAGTTAATATTTGGTTTCCACTTCGGTAACCAATTTTGTAGTTAAAAAAATTAGGTCTCATCTATAGGTAGATAGGTAGGAAAATAGGGTCTCATCTATAGGTAGATAGGTAGGAAATTAGGTCTCATCCATAGGTAGATAGGTAGGAAAATAGGTTAACTACCTACTAGGTAAAAATAGATGGTTTATACTAGTGGGTTGTTAGTAATAAATAGGTAGTTAAAAAATAAATAAATAAATAAATAAAAAGCAACCAAGCCAACCACCATGGTTAAATAATAACTAGGGAACTGGAACCCAACAGAAAAACCTTGTTTCCTGATCACTTATCATCCATTATCCATCCACCGCCGATGGGTGCTGGTTCAATGTTGGCCTATTTAACCGTGGTTGTTAAAAAAAAAAAAAAATCAA
>Ga0209208_10009121_pt1 | contig 13093 bp, 13 predicted proteins | sample S1TSphfallax_3_FD_187694 | JGI IMG/M metagenome (GOLD analysis project Ga0209208, IMG submission 187694) | Host-associated microbial communities from peat moss isolated from Minnesota, USA - S1T2_Fd - Sphagnum fallax MG (SPAdes) (version 2) | ecosystem: Host-associated > Plants > Peat moss >...
CATAGAAACCCATCATAACCTGGAATGCTCACTCCTCAAAGTTTCTCAGCTTCATCTGTCATTGCTAGAATAGATGAGATTGAGCAACCTTCCTAAGGATGAAAGAAGAAAAATCATGTCGTCTTACAGTGGAAGAACCACAAAGAACTAAGAAAAACCCATCAAATTTTGATTAGCGTATTGTTGAAGATGATGTACATACGTGCATAGGCCAGTTTAAGGTTTAGAATTAATGCAAGTGGAAATGATTTCATGAAAAACTTATATTATTATGAAATTTTTTTTTGATATTGTAGGATTCAAGGAACAAATGAAAATATGTAAATTTACTAACCGTATATACCAATATGATTGTTGTTGCCAACTCAAGGCGGTGTGGAGGCCATGTAAGAAATAGTTCCACATGTTATGAATCATGATACAATGGGTAACATCTAAACTATTCAAAAATTCCCACACCCTATTACTACCCGTAAAGTGAAAAACTAATCGTGGAAAGCTACCTATGAATGGAGGAAAAAGGAGAATCAACTATAGTTGTTTATTTGGAGCTTTAATGCAATTTTCAAGTGTTTTATTTCAATTATCGTGTTTTGTAGATTGAATTTATCTCTTTCATAAATTGCAAAAGATGATTAGATTTTTTTTCCAAGTGAAAGGAATCTAAAATTCAGCCTAGTGGAGTTGGGGGTTTCATCACACTTTCTCCATCATTGTGCACTTGCAATGTACATGTGTTGATTTACTTGGGCTTTGCATTGCTTCACTTTATTAGTGATGATGAATTGTTTTAGAAAAAAGGATATATATGTCATTTTTGGGAAGGGATGATGTGTATGTTGTTTATGGCGTTTTGTAAATGTGTTTGGATTTCTATCAAAACATATTGAAATTTTTTGAAATCAAATCCAAACACAATGTCTGTTGCATATGCAATTGTGAAAACATCACATGATGAGTTGTCTATTTGTTGCATTACATTTGCATATGTGTATAATATATTGTATAATAAGTTGTTCACATTTATGAGTTTGCATAATAATTGGATTGTGTTGTTAGTAAATTTTTTTGTCATTGGCATATGTGAATTATATATTGTATAATGTAAATTAGGAGTTAACATGTGAATTTTTATTAATATCCAATGATCGTTGTTTATGAATATGTAATGAAAACATTTTTTGACATATGTACATTTTTTTTCCTATGATTGCATATGTATGTTGTTCATATTTTAATAATTGTAATTTTTCAACATATAATATTTGCATAGCATTTTCTAGATGTTGGTCATTTAGCCACTCGTTCGAGTCAAGAAGGATATTCTCATTTACTTTAGTTGATTGGAGGTCTTCAATTTGATAATCAATGTTATCATACCCATTGGAATTGTTTTTTGAATCACTTGAAATTGCATTTTTTTTTTTTTAAATGTTATGTAATAAATTATCATCACATTTTTTAAGGTCAATATATGAATCCATAAGAATTTCAATATCTTTGTTGGTTTTGATACCATTTGTATTAATATTCTTTTGGTCTAAAAGATGTTTTATCATCTTTGATGACCCTTTTTTGAATTTGGCTTTACATATGTCTTTTATAAACATATCATTTAATATTAGGAGTCCATACAAGGAATGTAATCATGATAATGTTACATATATGTTATGCATGTTAATTGATATGTTATCAAGTGGTCGTTTCAAGTCTATGACTAGTGATCAAATGTTTGTTTTTGAAATTTAAAGTTTGTGAAACAAAAAGTAGGGGCAAGCAATAGTTGGTATCTAATGTCTTGGAAGTATTTGATTCTCATATTTAATGATGATGTTGAAAGGTTTTGGATATCGGTACTATTGGTATGATATTTTTTGGTAGACCTTTTAGGGTTATGTCTTGTAAAGTGTCATGTTTTTCAATGAATTCATTTAAATCAACATAAACATTTGTAGGTGGGTGCATTGAATGATCTCGTTAAATCCATTGGGATTCATTGATTGAAATGTTTTGAATGTAACCGATGGTTCCATTGACAATTCCTAGTTTAGGATGTAGGTTATCTATAATTATGACTTTCATTCCTTTGTATAAATTCAAAAAATGTGTTAAATTTTGAGTTTTACTCATTGAAATAATTTTTCTTATGAAGTATTGTATGTCACTTCATATTGAACTATTTTCGAGTATCGATGACCATTATAATATGACATTTTTGTTTTGATTATATTGAATTTATGTTTATCATTTTTCAATTAATTGCATTTCGTAACTCATTTATAAGTACTATGAAGGTTGTTGTTGTCCATGGGTCATTGAAGATATTTTCATTCTTATTAGTGAAAAAATGTGTTTTTAACAAATTTAAATTTGAAATTATTCCATTGCAAAGATTTTGTAAAAGAATTGCATATTTTATGTCTTTGTTTTGTTGCATTTGTTGTGTCAATATGATGTAATTTGGGTGAATGTAATTTTATCATATACCCTATGACTTTTTTTGCATTGAATTTGTGAATGTAAAAGTTGACTGGATGTTAGTTGAAAATAATGATGTGTTGATGATGGGTGGAATTTTTTAAAAATCTCCCATTAAGATTATATGAAATCCTCCACGTGGCAATATGCTTGATTTTAATTTTTGTAAATTTAAATGCATTGTAACAAGCATCATACAACCCACCATTGATATTTCAAAGACTCATAAATTGAATGTCGAACCAACTATTTGGTATTGTTTTGGATTTGTTTAATTGTATTTTTATCAATTGATAAACCAAGTAAGGAATGGATAATTGTTCCAACTATCAATAAAATAGCATTTATAATGTATATTGTAATGCTTAATTTGTCCTTGTCGGTTGTTTTCAAAAAATATTCTTTAATAGCTTTGATGATTTGTGTTTTGCATGTAGCTACACCACCCACTCTATATTGTAATAATTGATTAGTGGACTTCATTTTTATGAATTTTTCAAAGGCAAAAAATTGTAGATCATTTTTTTTAATTATGAAAGCTTTTAAAGATATGGGTGAATCAATTTTTTAATATTAAATATCTTTTTTTTCATGTTGTTGTATAAAAAATCTATTTATGTTTGGACATTGAATAATTCACATATTTCATGTTGTGAGTTATCATTTACATGCATTTTATTTTTTTTAACAATATGGATTTTGAAGTTCTCACATTGGTGTATCAAGTTTGTTTCTCTGTAAATCATTTAACATATGAGTCCATTATTTGTTATTGTTTTGATTTTCTATGATGGTATCAATATCATAATTTGAATGTGTTGAGTTTTTTTGCATTTAAATCCATAAATTCTAGGGTTTTAGTTATTTTAGAAACATAACATGTTATGCTTGCATTACACAACATATACTCTATTTATATGTTTTCATGGTTGAAATCTTTGTTGCATTGATATGTTATGAATGTCTTTTTCTATCGTGTTTTCAAGTTCATCGTCATAAAGTGGGTGATTTAATGTAGCATATTTATTGTCTTCATTAATGTTTTCTTCAATTGAAGTTTTTAATAAATGATCAAGGACTTTTGATTCTTTGCATTTATGTAAGATATTAACGTTTTTATTTTTATTTTTTGTAAAATCAATAAATGTTGGACATGAATTTTCAATGTTACATCCCAAGTTGTTGTACTTTCATCAACAAAATGAAATATTACACTTGAAAAATTATGGTTATAACTCTTTCAATATGAAGAAACTTACTAATAAATCAAAAGCTAACTATCGCATGCCAAGAAATAGCAACATCAAGAAAACTTTCAGCCCATATTTCTTTATTAATAAATGTCATTTTTTCATCACATACTTCGTTAGTTTTTTCTTTATTTCCAATTATTGAAGTTTATATTGGAAGGCAATCTACTACTAACTTTTATAAATGTTTTAATTATTGAATAATTTTTTTCAAAAAATTTAAACAATGTGTCACTGAAAGTATTATGCAAGGAAGATCCCCCTTTCTAGGATTTAGAAAAATGGGATTCAAAAACATCCATTCAAAAAACTAATAAATGGAATAACTTGCAAATCTTAAAAAAATTGGGAGAAATTAGTACCTTGTGGCAATCTTTGTTACAAACCACGGTTGAATGCAAAGTGCTTCAAATGACATTGAAAAGCAATGAATGCCAAAAGGATGTGGAATGGGGAATTCAAAAGATGTTTGTGAAAACGTACATCAACAACTTAAAGTTTCTTATAGGGAACATCTCAGATGAGGCATACCAAATATGTTGAAGCATTGGACTGGTAAATGTTGTTTCACTAATTTTTTGACATACACAACTTCTTGAACAATCTTTCACTCTACAATCAGCATGTTATATTTGATGATTTAGAAACTTTTAGACATGGTTTATCCATGAGTGTCAATGAATTGAAACATTTATATAATCCAAATAGCCCACCAATACAAACCTAGTGAATCAACCTAGGATATGCACCTGCAATGTTATAATGAATATTTTAAAATTAGTTATGGTTTTTTTTTTCCCTTGGCAACTTTTTGAATCTTTTTGAACTATTTTTAAAGTGCCTATAATAAATTAAAAAATTAATGGTCAATGATTGAATTCATGATCTCAAACATTGACCAAAACCAAAATATTCATCTTTATTTGTACTAGTGTTGGGCGGGTATCAAATTTTATGATACTTATTGAGTCCAATTTTCACAAAGTAATTTACAAAAAGGTCTGGTTCTCCCCCAAATTTTTTTTACACCAAGCAAAGATATTAACATTTTAAAAAAAAATTAAACTAATTTTTGAAAATTTGAGAATAGTTGATTGTCCTTTGCCAGTTTTCACAAACTAAGTATTACATTGTATTTTATATTTTATATTTTTAATTAAAATTAAATTATATATATATATATATATATTTATATATTTATTTATTTATTTTAACAACAACTCTAACTTTTTGAAAAAAATCAAAATCAAAGGACCTCTAGTTAAAGGTTTTTGAATATTTCTAAAATAAATCATCCTTTAATATAAACTCTCCAAACATCATTACCATCTAACCTAACCTACCATTAATAAGTACCTACCACCAAATATTAACCTTCCTTTGGATCTCCCATCTCCCAGGGAAAATTAAACTTGATAGACAAATTTTGATGTGGGTTTGGTGATGAAAGTGTCCTCTCTTTAAATTAGGCTAACTTAACATTGTACCTCCAAAGTTCAAACCCATGGTCCATGAATGATCAACAAGATCCGGTAATAAAATGTTGTTCCATTTTGCATAAAAACATGATCAAGTTTAATGTTTATAATTTTCTTTCTCATTGCTTTTACTAATTTTGATGTTAGCTAAACCTTGAGACCTTGACTTGAATAAGGGGTTGGACCTTACCTGATTTTCAGATTTATTTTTTATTTTTTAATTGGTTTTCACATCCGATTCTCACGAAAATGAAAATTGGTAGTTCGGTTTTAAGTTAGGGTATCATTCATGGTGATACTTTAAGGGGATCAAACTAGGATGCTCGGGTGATACATGAATAATGCCTGAAGGTATTTGTGATACCCACCCAACATCAATTTACACCCTCTTGCAAAAGAATTTTTAAAATGACTTGTAGCATGGTTCAAGGTTGTGTAAATACCTCATAAGCTTCAAAGATCCAACCACCAAATGCATACATAGTGAATGGATAGACCTCATAATGGAGTGGTAGAAAACTACAATTCTTGAAAGCTTCAAAAAACAATACGTGCAAAAGATTAAAAGGATGAAACACGCAAGATATGATGAAGCCCAACCTATTTGTGTTATGTTGGCAAACATAGATTCATAAATGAACCCACTAAGCCGAATTATGACACTGGCAAATGGAAAGGAAATATGTTGTTGTAGTTTCACATGTTAATCAAGCCACTAGCTCAATATAGTTCGGTATGGATATTTTGGCTACGAGATATGGCTATAAGCCCTAATGGCCTTGCAATCCGCTGAACTTCATCAATCACCAAACCTCCACCATATCCATAGAAAAAGTCTCACTAAATTCCAAAAAAATTATATGCATTCCATATGCCAAAATCTAAGATTAAATCCCTTTCAGACCAATTTCATTGCTTGCCATTGGGCTATTGACCATTTCATTTGTTAAACCTATGCAATATATCCAAAAGAGGCTGACATCTTCACTATCAAAGTAGCTAGCACAACGACTTGTTGAACAAATGAAGGTTGTTTAGTACAAGATGTAGTGATCATAAAAACAAACCACACCTGAGAAAACAAAGCATGCCAAGTGACTATTTGTTGGCAAAATTGGGAATTGTAAAAACAATTTACTTGCTTTGGATCCAGGGAGAGTGTCCTTTTGATTCTAGTAGCTTGAGAGTCCAAAGCATGTAGCACATGCCACTAACAAGTCATGTGGGCATCAATGAATGTGCCTGTAGTTACTTCTAAAGCTATTTACATTAGCTTGAGGGAAGTCTTTGGGGTGAATGTAAACATTTTGTTCAACTTGTAATGACTCAGAGGAGCATAAGGGATGCAATACTTGATACCTACATTTTTACAATAATGACATTGAACAAGGATTTATCATTAAAAACATGGGCATAGAGCCAGCGTGCTAGACTAACTTCCCTGGAAATATCCAATTTATAATCAGGTGACAAAACTACAAGAACAATTCACCTGATTATTTGAACCCCAAAAGCCTTTTAAAATATTTGTGCACTGCCTAGCTAATATGTTAGGGTACATGCAAAATCCTTCTAACCCTATTCTTGACTAACTTCATGACATAAACATGAAATTAGAGCGAACAATGGAATTATCAATAAATTATCGATTAGATTTGCATTTAATTTCGATGATAAATTTCACCAAAATTTGGAAATAAAATGACAAGTTATCGTGCCCACAGTTCACACTAGGTAGCCAATTGTAGAATAGATAACTATTGAAATCTTGACGCATGTTGTGACCCTATTCATTATCAATTATTCTCAATACTTTTGTCATTCCATCCCTTGCAAGGACAAAGAATCTGTCATTATCTCGGCCATGTTTGGTTTGTGATAAATTCTTGCCGCGTGCTCTAATCCTTTTAGCTACAAGCCCCATGTAAGAATGGACAAAATAATCTAGATAAAACAAAAATAAATAAAATTTAAGAAATGAAATCCATCAAATAAATTCAATTTTTGTTCCTCGAAATTAGTATTAAAAATCATTTTAGTGATCAAGAGTTGAATTTCAAAAAAATAAACCCAATGCCCAATTGTTGCATGTAGGAACATCATTGATCTCTACTAACCTTTTGAATGTATTGAAGTCATATTAAAGTTATTTTTGTTGGATTTGATTGAATGGATGTAATTTGGTTGCATATTTATTGTGCAAGTTTCTTTGGACTTTGAGGAATACTACTTTAAAGAATTCATAATTGAAAATAAAATGAATTGCATTTATTACAAACAAGTGTTAAACTACACCAATATCTATGGGTACAAACAAACTAATAGGAGCCACACCCACCACTTTGGTTAAACACTTTTTAGAATATTTCCAAAATATTTTGAAAATAATCATTTAAATTTTATTGTGAGTTAAAAAGATGTTGCATTATACTATTATGTAAATCTATGTTTAGAGATTCTCCCCCAAAATATGTCACATTCAAATAATCTCCATTAAAATATTTTTTTATAATGGTAAAAAACACAGGTTACAGTGTTTAGTGAATATTTTAGTCTTCATGAAATTCAATCCAAATCATACCACATGTTTATATATTATATTAACAATATATTTGTGTAAAAAATAATTCATATTGAAATTAATTAAAAACCTAATTTGAAACACAAATTGTTTGTTACACTTACAATGACTTTTGTTAGTTTGTTGACACCCCCATGTAGTTTGTGACTTTCGTATTTCATAATAAGTAGAGTTTTGCAATATTGTACAAGGTAGATGTGGGACTAATATATCACAAATTGGGTTTAGCATGGGCTATTTTACAAGTGTTGAACAAAACATGTTACCTTTCAAAATAACACAAGTTCAAAAATGCAATCCATTCTTCTTTCATTCATATCCTTGTTTTTAGTCTAAGTGCATTTCATCTTATAATTGATTTGGTAGTGTATTATACCTAATGATGAATTCTTGACATATGGTTATTAAGTTAGCTTTTAAGTTTTTTCAAATGGACTTTAATCTCTAAGTTAGAAAGTGCTTCAATATTACAAAGGTAGCCATGTTAAAGTCAATCATAGACATTTGAGTTGAAATTTGGCCTTTTCCCTCCTTATTTCTTGATCATATTATCATTATAGTAGTTGACTAACTTTGATGATTTCTTTTCACCAATCTTCCATGATGGTGAGGTTGAATTGGCATGAACATTCATGCAATACAAACCACTTTTGAACCTTTATTTTTTATACTATGTTGAAGTTAATGGTGTTGTGGGTGTGTAGTTAAAGTTAGGGGATTTAGTTGCATTTTATAATCTTGCCAATGAAGAATTGATAACAATAGGTATGATATTAGGTATTAGAGAACAAGGGTGCATGCATCACGTGGGGTGTTAGATTGAAAAGTCATGGTTTCAAATGTAGTTTGGTGAGGTTGTCAAGATCAAAGGTTATCCTCCAAACGTGAACAATAAACCACACAACTAACCTTGAAAAATGTAATGGGTAGCTCTTTGTGTATGGTAATGTTAATTTATGCATAGGATGAAATGACCATTAATAAATTTGGAGATTGTGAATGGTATTCAAGAAACATTAGTTGTGAATGTTCATTTTACTCAAGGGCTTAAACCTCAAACAAGGAATTTGATCTTTTTTTAAAATGTATTTATTTAATGTTTTGCACATATGGTTATAACCATGACAAATTATGGCAAAATGAAAACTTTTGCAATACACTATGGTAGGCCATAAACATAGTTATTTAAAGTGAAAAATAATGGATGACGTTTTTTATAAAAATGAACATTATAAGTTGCGAAAGTTGTGTTGTGTGTTTGGAAATGGTCATTTATTGTGGTCAAAAGAAAATGGGAAAGACAATGATTACAATGGATGTTGAATTTTGGAAAGGCATGCAATTCAAAATAAAAGGAAAGTCAACTTATAATATGGGTAAGCGGGAAGAAGAAAGGTAAATACTTACACATTTGGTTGAAAGTTGGATGAAAGAATTGCCAATGTATATGTTATACCTAAAAAAACATTTGTAGTAATAGAAAGCAATGATTTTGTTGTTGTTTTTTCCCTTTTTTCACTTGTTGAATATAAAGAACATTGACCTTTTGTAAAGCAATTGTGAAGAGTTGATAGGATTTCCTTCTTCAAGTTTCTCAATGAGGAAATGCCATAACATTTTGTTGTTCCCTTTACTTTCTTTGCTTGGTGTGTATTGAGGTGTTCTTCTAAATATAGTGAAGAAATCATCTTCCCTTTGAATTTTGTTCAGTCACAAATGCTTGTTATTGTAAGAACAAAAGCCTTTGTAGTACATTGCAATAGTGGAAGTATAGTCACTCAAGCTTGAGATGTAGATAACTACATTGTTATGTGTGAATGATGACTTCCACCACATGGTTTAATTGTGGAAAAAAATTAATCGCACCATCTAACAAGTTGATTTTGGGGTGTTTGGGTTTGTAGCTATTATAATATGCATGTAGCCTTTCAAGAAGTGATTTGAAGCTATTCAATTTAATGATTTGGCTTGAGCATGACCCAAGGAAGTGACTTCCCCATTGTTCTATTTCAAATTGCAAAGATTTTGCTTAAAATTTGAAAAGAATAATTTCTAATTTTTTTGGTTTTGGTTTCTTTTTTTTAATTTTTCTTAATTTTTTCTTTTTTTAATTGAAAATTTAGCCTTTTTTTTTTGGTCAAGATTTTAGACTTTGGTTGGTCATCATTTTGAAGCTAACAATAATTTGCAAGTTCTTCCAATTTTTTCTTTAAATTTTTTTTGGTTAAACTTGTTTCATTATTGTTCTATTGATGCATATTGGATTTAATTTTATAACAAAAATGTGTTGTTTATTATTGAAGTAATCTATAACTTGTTGTGATTTTTAAATTTTCATTTCAAAAACCAAATTTTGTACTAATATTAATGTATTCCCAAAGAACAACAGTGTTAATAAATTCTTTGTCTTTTATTTTTAGCAATTTATGCAAGGATGACCACCCTACAAATCTTTGGAATGAAATATAGTGGAATGTCTTCTCCTTTTATAAAACACATAATAACTTGAAATTAATATGCAAGACTTTTCCAAAACAATTCAAAGTTTTTCCTATTACATTTGTGAAAGAATTAAAAATAATAATTTGGACATAATATTGAAGTTTCTTCTATTATTCCAAAATAATATTTTGTACCATTAAAGGAAGATTTGCAATCTATGGATAGAAAAAATTGGGGAAAAGAAAAATAATTCTTCTTGCAAGGCAATGGTAATTTTTCTCAACCTATTTCAAAAATTGTTTAACAATCATGTATAAAAAGCAAAGAGGACATTGACAAGTTTGTAGTAAATTGTTTTTTGCTTGTGGCATTCCATTTGATGTGGTGTAAAGTTGCCACTTTTAGAATATGATTTTGACATTAAAAATGATTTTCTTGGTTATTTAGTGGCCAATTCAAAAATATTATGCAATACATTTGTTTTTGAAATGAAAAACAATTTAATGCAAGATTTGGAAATTATACAAACAACTTGGTTAGGATTGGTATTAACTTTATTATGTTAGAGAGACTTTTGCAAGTAAAAACTAATATTGGTTAGTTATTGCTTCTATTTTTTTGTAATGGTCGAGTACATTATTTATTTAAAAAAGGGTATGTATGTTATCAATATTAATATCTATATGAAACAAACATTTGGATGTTGATTAAATTATCAATCTTGTTTTGGTAATAAATGTTGGTTATTCATGAAGGTAGAATTTTAAATACCTTTGATAACCATTGAATAACCTATTAATTACATGTTAGTTGTATGTTTAAATCGTTTTAAAAATTATTTGTTGTAGATCATAAAAGTGTTTAGTTTTAGATTGATAACCTACCATGTCATCTAGGTAGGTCATTGGATTTTGAAATTTCCATATTTGGTTAAGTCATTTTTCAATTATCATACAAATCAATAACATATTGAAATGGTTAGTTATTGATAACTAAATTGATAATTAGGTTGATAATTGAGTCAAAATTCAATAACCATCAAACAATAATAAAAACTCCTTTTCAACATATGGTTGTCAATTTAGATTAGAAGAATTTGACAATTGTAACAGTTGAGGAAAAAATATATTGAATACTTCATTTTGAATAATCAATTATGAAATATGATAACTTTTATTTTAAAAATCATAAAACCTATATACAACGTTTTTCACCATGTTGATTGGGAAAAAAATCAACGAATGGAACAATTAATTTAAAAATTGACATTGATGGGTTAATATCAACCAAAAGAAATAAATAAATTAAAAATTAAAAGAAAGTTGTATATTTATACATAGCCTTATTCATTGTCCTAGAATGATGTGTGATTAAGAAGGAATAGGGACAAAGAGGTAATGAAAAAGGTTTTAAGATGATAATTTATTTTTTTTCCCCAAAACATTCAAGATCATGGCAATATTGAAGAACAATTGGCATCATACATAAATATGGAAGGTTTTTTTTTTTTTTTTTTTTTTGCTAAGGAAATGGCAACACATGTTTGGTTGAAATCATATGGATCTAAGGCACAAAAAAACACCAAAAGTTTGTTGTGGAAGTTCAAAGTCAAGGAAAGTGATCATGGCTTCAACATGTGAAAGAAACTAGAGTACTTTTGATTTTATTGCCCTTGCCTACCAAGGCAAGGACATTGTGTTTAGATTGATTGTAGAGTATAGTAGCTTAAGAGATTTTGGCACCTAGGTAATAAGTCTACTTTTATATGAGGATTTTTGAAAGAAGATATTTTGGCTTGTGTTGAAACTTGAGATCAGTTATAGAGTTATTATATCTTGAAGGATTTTGGTTTCTTTTAGAGCATTTATTGAAGATTGGTATATTTTTGCATGGTGAAATATTTGAGTTTCCATAATTCTTCTTCTTTTGCCTTAAGATACATACATTTTAAATGTAAATGGCAAGGCCACAGTGTTGTGACACACCCCTTGATCATAATAAGTATTGAAATAGAGTTAACAATAAATTTTAAAAAGGCAATAGATTTAGTCTTTGTATTTAACAGCCTAAAATTCAAAGGACAAAGTGTTTGATATTGAATACAAGGACCAATTTATAATATGGTTAAGCAAGGATGCAAAACTTAAAATTGGGAAAAAAAAGAATACCAAAATTTATTTTATTATATGCCAGAAAAAACAAAAAAAAAACCAAAAAAACAAGAAAATTATCTCCTTCACAAACTATCAAGTCTATACCATAATTGCAGACACAGCAAATGCTCCAGCAACAAGCTCTCTGAGTGAGAGAGAGAGAGAGAGGGAGAGGGAGCTAACCAACAATAATGCAACAAAACTGTACACAAGCTCAAGAACATTTTGCTTGATAAGCAATAATACATGACATCCAGAAGAAGAAGAAGAAGAAGAAGAAGAGATCCTTCAAAACATCAGCTTGCATTCCGGGAAGAAATAGTTGATGTAGTTCAGACCCACTGTTGCAAAACCAACAGTAAAGCAACAAATCGGTACTAAAGCTCAAGAAACAGTTTGCTTGATACGCAATAATACATGACATCCAGAAGAACAAGAAGAAGAAGAAGCAGAAGAAGATATCCTTCTAAACATCAGCCTGTATTCAGGGAAGAAACAAATAATGTTGTTCGAACCCACAGTTGCAAGACACTGAAAACACAGTTTTGATCAGACAGAGACACAGTTCTCATGAGAGAGAGAGAGAGAGAGCGGACTTTCGTCACCGCGCAGAACCCGAAGTCCGAACTGTTTCTGGATATCCTGTGCGGTAGTAATGACACTCGCCCCCCCCCCCCCCCCCCCCCCCCCCCCCCCCCCCCCCCCCCCCCC
>Ga0209208_10009122_pt1 | contig 13092 bp, 9 predicted proteins | sample S1TSphfallax_3_FD_187694 | JGI IMG/M metagenome (GOLD analysis project Ga0209208, IMG submission 187694) | Host-associated microbial communities from peat moss isolated from Minnesota, USA - S1T2_Fd - Sphagnum fallax MG (SPAdes) (version 2) | ecosystem: Host-associated > Plants > Peat moss >...
AAAAAAAAAAAAAAAAAACACCTAAACTGAAGCAACTGCAACATGCCACGGAGAAGACTAGATCCTTCACATGAAACAAGATCTGCTTCAGAACTCCTACTGCAACTGCACATTCTTCATTTCCAGCCGACAAACACAAACACACCAAAACTACACTCTTCCCCACCCGTTATTCGTTCCTGAAAAACTCGTCAGTAAGCAAAAGAAGCTCTCTCTCTCTCTCTCTCTCAATGTGTCTGCGCCTTCTACCTTTAACAGCAAAACACAGAGGGACAACAGAAGTTTCACTGACTGCAACCAGAGAACAGATTCGTCAGCCTGCCATGAGAGTATAGTACCTGAAAAACGCCACGGATAGCAGAAGACACAGCAGTCAGCTGGAAGACAAAGCGCAGAATGCAACACAAGAGCGATCAGGGAACGAACAAGACTAGTGCGACAACAAACAAAACATACAAACACGCCCCGTCTCTCTCTCCCTCTCACTCTCTCTCTCTTTCTCTTTTTGTTTGTCTCTCTCTCTTGACCTAAAATGCAGCAAGGCAGAGTAGGAAAACCCTAGGGGCAAAGTTTGTGTCTCTGGGACTTTTTGGAAATCTTGGGGGGCACTAAACTCATTAACTGTAGGATATTATTAATTGGGTGCATTTCCATCTCTTCCACCCACCTACCTGCAACTGTCAGGTGTGGGTTCTTTCAACTTGGGTTGAAAAAAATTAGACCTAACTCTTACATGGGTTCTTTCAAATTGGGTTGGAAAAATTTAGACCTAACTCTTACATGGGTTCTTTCAAATTGGGTTGGAAAAATTTAGACCTAACTCTTACATGGGTTCTTTCAAATTAGATTGAAAAAATTTAGACCTAACTCTACATGGGTTCTTTCAAATTGGGTTGAAAGTTTAGACCTAACTTTACATGGGTTCTTTCAAATCGGGTTGAAAAAATCTAGACCTAACTTTACATGGGTTCTTCCAAATTGGGTTGTAATTGAAGCCTAACTTTACATGGCTTCTTTCAAATTGGGTTGAAAATTAGACCTAACTTTACATGGGTTAAATTTTTGTTAATGCAGTATCGGTACAAGAGTACTACTGCAAATTTTTTTTCTCCTCAGTCTGCCCTTTGCCCCTTTATTTCTCACCTCCTCATGTTTTGCACCCAAGGTATTCCTCTGCATACAGAACCAGATACATTTATTTTTGTCCTGTGCAATGTGATGTGTTTTTCACTCTTGTTTCTTGTGTTGTGTGCATTGCATGGGAAAGAAAGAAAGACTGCATTGCTCTCTTGTGAAATGCTCCCTATCACTGAAGAAGATGGAGTGCAAATTGCTTTATAACATGCAGATATTAACAAAGGGAAATCAGACCCGAATGCTTCTTATAACTCATTTTTCAAAATGCCCTCCCTTTTCTTTTTTTTTCTCGTTATTGTACTTGTCAGATATCCTCCAGGTATCACTGGAAATTTTGAAAAACAAAATGCCCAATTTTTTATATAGAATAATTAATGCCTTGCTCCTCAAGTGTTACCCTACACATTATGCCTAATTGAATTGGAGGAATCAAGTAGGACCTAACATGAGAAAGAAGGCCTCATTAGCATCTCAAAAGCAAGTAGGGACTGAAGGAGAGCCCTTCACACATGTGAAGAAACCTAAAACTCTTTTTTACCACCTCTATCCTTATTCTTTTTCTTTTTCAAAAAGAGTATATCCATGCCTTTTAACAACACAATACTAAACTCTTGGGTATCTTACAAAATCGTAAACAACTTTTGGAAACATTCATTTGTTATCTGAATGACCTTCAAATTCGTAATGACTTTGCATATTACACTCCATAAGATTAATGACTGGCTTAGAAGAGTTTGTTACACTTCATAACATCACTCGCAACACTCAAATATTTCTTTCATAAGCTAATATATTTTAAATCCATGAAAAAAAGTTCTGACATTCATATTTGAGGCCTTTGCTATTTGAAACTAAATAAGACAAAGATGAACAATATCACAATTTGACATTATATATTTTTTGCAAACAAAGTTTACTAAAGTGTCAACTTTTATTCAAATGAATCTTTGTGTGTAAAGCTTGTGCAACAAAATTGTCCAATATTCTTGGCTAATTTAGTTATGAATCTTTCTGTGTAAAGCTTGTGCAACAAAATTGTTCAATATTCTTGGCTAATTTAGTTATGAATCTTTCATTATTTATTGAACAACAATGTGTTACTTTTAATAATGAATTTATACATAAGCTAAATCAATTTGACTTAAGAAGCACATTCTCATTTCCATATCTCCCTTGAAAATATGAAACAATATATTATTTAACAATTGAAATCCCATTTGAAGATCATCAATATTGATTATTGTTAGTTTTTTTGCAATCATGCATCACAAACTTTGCATTCAACAATTTGGTAATGGAAATTATGTGAAATACAAAAGTTTCTAAATTTTGTGTAAGGATGTTGTGTGTTGAAAACACATTTGAGACACATGTACATAAGATGAAAATATATCATCCATCCATTACCAAATCATTGGATGCAAAGTTCATGATGTAAGTTTGTCAAACATTATTAGGGCCAAAGAAGTCATCAATTCTCAATTTTATAATGAAATGCAAACCTAAGGTGCATTCCCTGACTCCCACATGAAAAAAGAGCATGCAAGCTCATGGATGAAATTAAAATGAATTCACAAGTTTTAATTCAATGTGAAATCAATATGCACAAACGAAGAAAAAAGACGATTAATGCAAGTTGAAATCAAAATGACCACAAATGAAGCATGGACAATCCAATTCACTAGACAAACCACGACATAGATTTGAGAAAATATGATTGTTATATTTTGTATATTATATTTTGAAATTGGTGATGGGGATTGCATCAATATAACAAAAATTAATGGGGTTCTAGAATTAGAGTTTAAAAATTCTAGATTTTGTCAAAATATGAGTCTTGCAATTTTATAAACTCATAATTCCCACATACATTTTTTTATCAAAAGCAAAGTTATAACCTTTGAGTTATATTTCCAATGTCTTATTGCATTTTCCAATTATACATCATGTGGTCGTTGTTCCATAGGTTTTAATGGTTGAGAATCAATTTGCAAATTTGATTCCTATTCATTGTCTCGGCCATAATTTGAACATTAAATGGAAAATGGAAATGCAAGTTCATTCTCAATATTAAGGCTTCAAGACCTTTTCCAACTATATATACAGAACCCATTTTAGACAAGGTTTTCTTTTTACACTTTTGTTTCAAAGATTTAAAACACTTGCAAAACTTGAACTCCAAAAGTGGGATCCATTTATGAATGTCAATAATCATTTCCTTGTGTTTTCGCACACTTGTGGGAGTGTGTTTGAGTCTCAAGACCCTTTCTCAATTCACTTGTTTCTCATGCCTTAACTTTGGTTACAAGCAAAATGTTAAGGTCATGATAAATAACATTGATATGAATATCTTTCAATGGTAATTAACATGAACAATTGTTGATAATTACAAACATCAATAAATAAAAAAGCCATCAAAAATTTGCCATAAAATTCACATGAGAGACCTCTTTTTCAAAATCTTGATTAAAACTGGTTCATTTGCTTATAATTACACATTGCGTGGCAATATATTGGATATGTCTAGGTGTTCGATTATATAGCTACCATATAAACAAACAAACAAACAAACATGAGTATAAGTATTTTTTACAATGTTTTAGCCTAATAACAATCACAATTCATTCTTTAATGATGACATAATCACATCATTGTCACTAAAAACCACTTGTCCAAAGAAGAAATCATTTTCATTTGGTGTTAACAAGCGAAAACACACATTTGGTTGGACCAAAAGTGGCAATTAAAAGTTCATTTTTGGAGTCCAAATGTTGTGCATTTTCACATTAAAACATTTAAATCACGATGAAATTAACATTTTTTTCCATATCCAAGTTCATGTGCTTCTAATTTAAACCTTTTAAAGCATTTCTATAAATATGGCTCTTGGAAAAATCAATTTGGATATTTAAATGGATTTTGTGAGTTTTCAAGTCTTCATTTTGACTTTTTTTTTCAATGAAAGAAATTTTTCTACTTTATTTTTTCATCTTAAGTGTTATGAACCTACAATGTACAGGTCTTCAAAATTTTGAACATGTCCTCCAAATCCACTGGAAGAAAAAAGTCCATAACCATGTTTTAAAAGAATTGTGACACTAAATGTGGCCAACATTATAAAGTCCATTTTTCACTAAGTATTGAACTTTTTGGTGTATTTTTTTTCAAATTTAGGAGGACTAGAGTAAATGTTTCAAATTTTCAACTTATATTTTTAGAATTTAAAAAATGCATTTGAGTTGTAAAAACCAAGACTTGACAAATATAGAAAAACTACTATTGTGACTTCTATAAAAATACATTGTAGTGTGTTTTTCCCCTAGTTACATTGTTGTTTTTGTCAAATACAAATGGAAATAAACATGCAACAAAAGAGGATAAATTGTCTTTTTATCATTTTCAACAATTTGAAAGGCAATGGTTGAATAACTGATGAAAATTCATACAATTTTCATATTTCTTAATTGAAAATCAAACATGATAACAAATGTATGTTGTGCATTTTGATAACAATGTAGGTTCTAAAAAATGTTGAAAAAGGGACCAATATTTTCACAACTTATGTGCATCATCTATAATTTGAATTCTTATAACTTTGAGTTGAAGTTGCCTAGAATTGATGGATAATTCAATGCCTCAATCTTGTTAGTTTCACCTTTCATCATATTAAATAGCGAGAAAGCATAAATAAATGCATCAAATAACAACCAATAACCTTGATTTTGATTCAAAACACATTGATTAACAATTGAGAATAATGTATTTATAATGATTTAAACAATAAGCCAAGTTTGGTAACTTGGCACCTTAAATGAAAAATGCAAAAATTGTTGTCACCCATAACAAATTGAGATTCCATTTTGATATTTGAACCAAATCTCTTGAAGCAAGATGATTAGATGTAAAATGTTGTTTTCACGTGTGTTCTGAACATTCGAATTAACGACCTTGTAATGATACAAAAATCCTTCCATTTTTCTTCCCTTTGCAAGATTTTTTTTCCAAATAATAGTTTTATGCAATGATGCTTGAGCATTTTTCCAGTTCAAATTTGAAAATCTAGCACATACTTTGGTATCATCAATAATATATTTGGTTGCCTTGGACATGGCATTCCCAAAGGATGATCTAACAATTGGAAATGATAAATCAAGGGGAGAACAAAAAACTACACTTGTCCATGCATTGGTCAAGTTTCATAAATTGAAGCCTTTGTCTTTTGTGTAAGTAATGATTTTGTTGAACAAACCAAACAAGTAAACAAAAATTCAATTTGATTTGCTAGGGTTGCAATGTTGTTTTGTGCATTTCAAAAACAAAAATATTGACATGTGTGGGTTTTCATGAACTATTGATGAAGCTCACAAGCATAGCAAATGTGTCATATCCAACATGAAACATCCAAAGATCAAATGAAGCAGTGTATGTAACACATGAATGTTTTATTTTTCCTTGGTTTGTGTTATGTGACATTCAAAAGAACATCAATCACTAGATGGTGTCAAGATGGAAACATAACGCACCTACATTGTTGTAAAATTAGTTGCATCAACCAAGGATTTTCCACAAAAAATAGGTAGGATCATTTTATAATGTACAAGACTAGATCTTCAAGAAATGAATGTTTGAATGGGTTCGATTTGGGATAAGGATGATAGCTACCAAAGAATTATGTGATTTGATTTATTTTATACTTGTTTCTAATGTTTATTTTTTAATATATTTTTGCACCAACAACAACCCCTAATTTCTATACTCTTCAAAATGTTTGTTAGAAACATGTTCTTTCAAACATCTTATACCATGATATTTGTTGTATTTCACACACCCCTTGCTTTTCCCATGGGCAAACAACCTAGATTCATCATCCACTAAAACATAATGGCAAACAACACACCACAAGATTTGGTGATTGCAATAATTGATTACAATACCATCATTAACATACAAATAAAAACCCTATAACCTAACATGCAATGGACATGATACCACAATCTTCAATTGTCCAATAGTTGTGAAGAACAATGCTCAAATAACAATTACCTCGTGATTGTATGCCATTTGTGATCCAATAGCTTCAATTTGAAACAAAATTCATAATCATCTTCAATATTTTCAAGTTTATCAAATGTTGTAACAAGATGACTAACATTTGTTACTGTCGTAAAATAATAATTTGTTGTTTCATCTACATACGTCATAATTACAAAACAACCAAACACCATAAGAAGAAAAAAAAATAGAAAAAACACATGTACAATGGCTTATACACATTCCATGGTTTTTAATCACAATTTATTCCCAATTATTACAATCAATATTTCAAAATATTCAAAAACCACTAATAGGGGGGGGGACATTTATACAATGACATGTATACAATCCATGGTTTCCATCATAATATATTTCACATTATTTAAAGGTGCATTGCACTTTAAAACATAAACAAAATATATAATCAAACACACAAAACATAGACATAAAGGAAACAAAGTAAGCACAAGGCAATTCAAATCAACAAGGGACCCCATAGTTGCCATTCCTAGCACTACAAAAAGCAAATGTTGCCAAGGTAGAACTCATAAATATAATAACCGCAATGTTTCAAAAGCTATAATGGGAAGTAAGCATTTGCAAGAAGTGAATAATATTAAATATCTTGTGTTTGTGGGGAAGATAATCAAGGATTTTGAAGAAAACTTCACTAAAACATCACAACATGGAGATGGAGTTCAATGTTGTGGCAAGGTTAAAACTATGTTAGAGGTGAAAAAGGTTTCATATTTAATTTGCATCAACCCAAAAAACCATGTAACCAAGAATGAAAAGTTCAAAATTATTTTTATCATTGTGAAGACCTTATTTTTAGTTAACCATTGGACGGTTTTTTTTGCTCACCAAATTATGCTTGCACATTCAAGTTTTTTCCTAGTTTACAAGGGTGCAAACATTTGCACCTCATTGTTATATATTTGACTAGAATCACACATGCCTTTCTACTACACACAAGGACAAATGCAAAAAAACAAACCTCCATGTTTTAGGAACTAGAAAATATTATACTTGGTTAAGAAAAACCCAAAAATCACATATGGAAGGAAATGCCTTAATTGGTAATATAAATTGAAGCTAATTAATGCACTTGCAAATAGTTGGATAATTTAACTTGTGAATTTTCATTCTCCACTACATACATTGTTAGATCAAACACCTTATGCATGGTGTATGTTTGATCCAACAATAGATGGCCAAAACTTCACTAAAATACATGCATAACATACAAATAAATCCCCAATGATGATGAAGATGACATAATTGGCCATCTATTTAGGTTTCTTTTGCATTTATTTATAATTAAAAAAAGGAAATTCAAGTTCAAGTCCAAGCTATGTTTCATTCAGATTTCATTTCACTAGTATTACAACAATATATTAAATATAATAAAAACATTAAATGGCATGCAAGCTAGAAAGATATCATTTTAAAGATTAAACATTTTTTGAGCTAGTTCACAAGGGCAAGTAGACAATATACACAACTCGACAATAATTAAATCTAAAAATTAAATTTTTTTTATGAAACTCCAAACTCAAGGTTAAATTTGCAATGTTGAATGTGAAGCAAAAATAATAATAATGTCTTGAATAATCACTATTGGATTCTTCTTATTGTTCGACTTTTCCACCTCAATACCACCTTCAATCATATCATCACACATCAAAACACAATCCAAGTCTATAGTCATAGTACACCATTTAAACAAAACAAGGTTTCAAGCTAGATTTAAAATCATCATCCCCTATCACATGAATTAACACTTACATAAACTAACACCTAAGCATTTTGAATCTTGGGTTCATCAAAGTTGTAAAAAGAAAATATCCATAGTTTAGATCAAATGAATTTAGAAAGGGATAAAACAATACCCAAGCAATTTTAAAGCCTATAATCAATCCTAATTTTTTTCACTAATAAATGAAATGCAAAATAGGCAAAAGCCAATTGAAAACAATTGGATCAATAGTGAGGTGTGATGAATAACAACCCCAAAAAAATCCATCCTCAAAGTTTGTGACCAATAGAAATGAAATGCAAAATAGGCCAAATCCAAATACAAAGAAAAAATGGGTCAATAGTGAAACATGAATTACCCCTTAGAAAATGTGTTATTTTGGATTTTTTTAAATTTTATTTACAATGATGCAAATTATTTTGTGAAGTCTACATGAGGTGAAGCACTATTTACATTAATACCATGGTAAAAATCCCAAAGATTTCAAGGGGCAACTTATAATCATTATATATATACTTGGGTTCCATGTTGCTACATAGTAACAATGATGTTCAACCTTTTTTTGTTCTTATCATGCTCCCATTTGGTTTTCAATATCTTGTTATTATTTATATCATTTTCAAATTTAATTTAAATTTTATTAAAGATTATATCCATGATGGGTAAGGTGAAAGAAGTAGGTAGTTATTAACACACAAAAAGAAAAGTTATTAGTAAAAAAATGGAGTAGTTATGAGTTGTATTTTAAATTGTCCAAGGATGACCACACAATAGATTCTACGAGCCTATGAAAGATTATGCAAAATCACCCATATACCAACTCTCAAATTTTCGTCATTGGAATATATATTTTGGAAAAACTATTTTACACACCCAAAAAGAACTCTTTCAAGTTATTAAATTCAAATAATTTATCAAAAACACTTTCTAAAAATTGGGTTTTAAAATGTTATTTTTAAATCAACAAATGAAATTACAATGAATGGCGCCACTTGACAAATTAGTGAAATAAGTTTGTTAAAATGAAATTATTTAATTAATTGGCAAAGAAAACAACAAAAAAACCATGTTTTGGTTTTTTCTTAGGAAATGATTGTCTAAGGTATTTTTTATTTTATTATTTTTAAATTTAATTAATTGATTATTTATATTTTATTTATGGATTTTCGAAGTTCGAAACATAATTTTGAAAATGACCATTATAACGAGGATTTTTTTTTTGCAATGATTCCCACCTTTTAAAATTTTATTAAACACTTTAGGTCATATACTTTGGCATGCAATGGATAAACATGAAAAAATAACTTATAATTGCAAAAACATGTAAATTAAAGGGATTAAAAATACTATTTGACCAATTTTACTATTGAAAAACTTCTTTGAAATGGTTTTTAATACTGCAACCCAAGAATGCTTTTGCTTGAGAATGTAAGGCACATGATGAATAGGAAAACCACCAAATGAATAAATATGATTCTAATGAACAATATATTTGCCAATTGAAAATGGTGGAAAAAATATAATTCAAGATCCACAACATGAATTATCACAAGTAAAAGGCACAACATCAATTACACTAGGTTGTGATGTAGACATGATTGACTCATCAACATGACATGTAATGATAGAATCAACAATATGAACTAGCCCATCAACAATTGAATAATCAACAACAAAAACCAATCCACCAACCATTAATTTGCAATATCAATATGGTAATCACATCAATAGATTTAGGTGAAATAATAGGTACAATTTTAATTGCAAATGTAAAAACTTCAACAAAAATAAAGGGAATCGAGTTTTGCAACAATAAGAGCATTGGAAACAACAAACTTGAATTAAGGCTCCACACAATCAAATTAAACCTTGTGCACACTTTCATTGTTTTCCAAATTAGTAAGTAAACATTGAAATCAACAACAAAAATACAACAAAACTACATGTATCAATAAGTAATTATAATGACAATGATATAGTTTAAATAAAAAAAATTTGGTTCCGTAAGTTGTGGTCATCACTTGGAATATATTTAGTCCATTCCTAAATACAAAGGCACATGGAAATGTGTGCTTTTGGATTTTTTATTATAAAAGTTTTATTATTTAACACCATATTCATGAGTAAATTTTTAATACCTTCTCCACCAATTGGCATTTCATTCCTTTTCAATTGAATTTCGAATTTCAATCAATGTGTTTGAATTTAATTTAATTCATGTTTTCATTAATTAATCAATTCATTGCCATTGGTAATGCACAATAATGTCTAACCTAAGTTGATAATGTACATGAACACAAAGAAACAAATCTAGAAATAACACACAAAAAAAAGTAATGCACATAGATACAAATGATCGCAGAGGCATGTTGACACCACAACATAATCCGAGTAAAAGAAAAGAAGAGTTAAAAAAAAATGAAAGAAATGAAAAGAAAAAAAAAATCTTAGAATTTCTCAATTTTTTTTAACACAAAATCAAAAATCACACTAGGCTGCACCAATATAAAGACATTGGCGTTCAAATTAAACCCTTGTTTTAATGACCAGCAGTGCAGAGCTTGAGAAAATTTGTGGTTCTTGGTAGAGGGTCAAAGCTCTTCCTCACCTTGCACAAATACCTTGATACATTGAGGATTTTAGTTTTGGAAATATCTCACAAAAAGAGATGGGAAATAAGCTAAAAGACAACTTACAATTTGTTAGGGCACATGAGGTGAAAAAACCCTAGGAACAAGTAAGGTACCCATTGTAGCAGGGACATCAGCCAAATTCTTCCTCCTAAGGTGCTATTCTTCATGTACCCAAGAAACTTTAACAAGGTGGTAGGATCATCGTATTATAATGGCAAGTTTCCAATATTTCCAAAAGAATTAAAGGAAAATTTGGAAACTGTGTCTTTCACTGTAAAATGTGTTCTTGCAACAAAAATTAGCCACTTTTGTGAATAAAGAAAATTTAAGACACTTAAATTAGTAACTGGATCTGTTTGTCCCAATGGGTTGCAAATATCAGGGGTTTTTTTGCTTTCCAATGTTGTGATACCAAAGAAATTTGTGTTTTTTGCCCCAAAAAAAATAGCAAAATTGGTCAAATTTACACTACTACAACAAAAAGATTCCAACAAATTGTCAGGAAATATACTGGTTGCAATCACCCAGTTAGAAAGGTGACCTAGATGGAACCTTCCAGTTGGTGATGAGATATTACTTATATATATTAGGATTTCTGATGATTTGCTGGGATGGGTCGTAATGATGAGATTGTGAATGAAACCTTTTTAAAGTCGGTGACATTTTTTACAGCAAATATTAGGTTCCCTGATGATTTATTGTCAATTGAAATGTTTGATGATGATAAAGCTTTCATGCATAAGACCAAAGAATTCATGACCCCAATTGGCCACCTTGCACCAACAACAACAACAACAACATCAGTCAACAATAATGGACATTGGAGAGATACAGATTGGATGGTGGAACATGGTGTTGGGTGCAAGCAAAGCGAAGCTCTACAGATATCAGAGACTCTTGGATGCAAAAAAACCCCTCCCCACCAGTTCCAATGCACCATTATTGATGACCTTTTTCCAATATCATTTCCTACACAAGTTGGCTACCTGTCATAAGCCATTTGCATGAGAAATGCAGTTTACTGGGGCTGTCATCATCCCAGGTACCCACCACAAGATTCTTGATTTAAAAAATGGTATCAATTTATGTATATGAGAAGGGCCTGAGTACATGGAAGGGCCTGTACTCAGGTCCTTTTCCTTGGTAAAGCAGAGCTGGGATTTTTTCACTTTGTAGAAATAGTGACAGGCTTGCTGGTACCTTCCGCTGGTCAGAAGATCCCAGTATAGCCTGGCTGGTACCTTCCACTACAGAAGATCCCGCTTGCTGAAAACAGGTTTCTTCAGGCAGGTAAGGGAGCTGAAAATACAAAGGAAAAATCCAGGCAGTGCTTTACATATGAATGTAAAGATTAAAGACCCGCTCCGGTTATATTAGTGTAATTGGAAGGCATGTTGCTCACAGCATTAGATTTTTTGAAATGTTGTCCTGTTTTTCCATGATACCTGGCGGGTATCAGGAGAAAAAAAGGGAAAAAATTGGAGCACATGTTCTTAATTAAGCTCGATAAAGCCCTTGGCCAAATTGGCTTTACCAGAGTGTGTTTTCATGGCAAACCAAAAATTTAAAGGAGAGGAACTCCAGTTAGAACTTGGAAGTAGAAAGGGATACAAATTTTGAACTTGAGATTGTGAATGATGTGAACTTGCAAATGATAAGGAAGACATGTTGAAGTGGGTACTAATTTGAGAAGCAAGTGATTTGACCCAAACACATGGACAATTTTTCCAGTTTGGATGTTGGAAACTATGCTTTCAGTTGTAGGCAGCCTGCCATCTTGAGCACTGGAAAGGATTTTCTCAAACCCATGTACATGATGCAATGGAGGAATCATCTCCCTAGCAAAGGCTAAAAAGTACATGGATGAATGGCAAAAACTGTAGCAGAAAATGGTGACATTGGTGAGTGGTGAAGATCTACGTGCTCTCAAGGCTTTCTCTGGCATGCATCAGTTTTCTATCCCTTGGTTTTTAGCCACTACAGTTTGACAAATATTTGTTGGATTGTCACTAGTTAACGATATAAAAAAATGTCAGAGGTTATTGATACCATTGACAAGCGAAAGAGCTCAACTTGGTGAACCAGGCATGGCCTCCTTTTCTGTCCCCCACCACAATGGTATTCTCAAGCTTGGTCTTTTGCGATTCTTTTTTATTGCTTGTGCAATGTGCCTCTCAATAAGTACTATGGAATTGGTCAAGCCCTTGCCCATTATGTTGGAGAAGGCACCAGTGAGCCCGTTAGAGCAAGGTAGGTGATGCACCCAGGGCAATGCCATTCCATGACATTAAGGACAGCGGTGGCAGATTCAATGAATTAGGAAAAACATTATGTTCAACAGACACATTTTGGTCACATTTATGCATGTATGATCATCACTGGAAGATTACAACATATAATGTGATCAAGAAAATGACTTAATCTGCCATCCCAGACCTTAATGTTAACTTCATCTGTTGGTCTTGTCCTGTGAATCAGAATGTCCCTGACAAAGTCAAAGAAAATGGAACCCTAGATCCTTGCAGCATT